>FWPV01001753.1_pt1 | contig 57409 bp, 46 predicted proteins | sample 2228371 | NCBI WGS metagenome assembly FWPV01 (sample SAMEA103939776, study PRJEB20133) | metagenome
TGGGAATGATTCATTAATTGTAATGGTGCTTGGACCCTCGGGTGATGTCTATGTTACCGGGTCAAGTTTCAACGGCTCTAATATGGACTATGCGACAATTAAGTATAGCGCCAATGGCAATCAAGAGTGGGTTAAACGGTATGATTATGGCGGAGAGGATTATGCCAAGGGCATAGCGGTTGATGATTTTGGTAATGCTTATGTTACGGGAGGAAGTTACCGCGGAGCCACTTATAATATGGACATCCTCACCATCAAGTATCTTGCCTCTAACGGCGACTCGCTTTGGGCGATAGAATACGATTATGCGAATGATGCTGATACCGGCAAAGCAATTGCGGTTAAGACTACCGGAGGAAGCGTAAGGGTTTTTGTTGTTGGGACATGCTATTTGCTGAATAATGACATGGCGACATTAGAGTATTATAGCCTTTACAAAAATGTGGCACTACAGGCGGATTACATTGAAGATTATTATGAAAATGAGTATGGTGTTGGGCTTGCGGTTTCCGGAGCAATTTATGTAACGGGCACATCCTGGAACGGTAGTGATTGGGACTATTATACAACTAAGTACACTCCAGCGGTTGGCGTAGAAACGAGAAAAGGGCTTCCACTTTCGCCCGAGATACCAACACTGCTCCTTAACCCTTCTGGGAAGATGGTTCGTTATTCTATCCCGAAGCCGGGTGATGTCTGCCTGCAGGTATTTGACGCCTCAGGACGGCTGGTCCGGACATTGGTGAACGGGTATCAGACAGCAGGGGTTTATACCACCAGTTGGGATGGTAAGGATGAGAAAGGAAGAAGGGTGGCGCAGGGGAGTTACCTTTATCTTTTGAAAACCGATGGGCAGGTAATCCAGAAGAAAGGGCTCATTTTAAGGTAGAAGGGGAATTAAGAGCATTTAGAACCGGCAGACCTATTTAAGGTTTGCCGGTTTAATTTTGCTATAATCTCTTGCCTTCTATCTCCCGGAAGGGGTTAAAAGTGATAGGGGAAAATTTAGCCTAAATATCGGGTTTTCCGCAATTTAGCTTTAAGGGGACCGCCTACTATACCCTTTCGGGGGTGGTTTTGGGTTCTGGTGGAAATCGGCTTTTTAGGCTGGTTTTTATGGATAATATAGTTGGAACTTTTTTGGCAACAGTGGTTGGTTTCTTTAAGTAACTCACCGAAGATGTCTTAATTGGAATTGAAAGTGGGGTAAGAAGTTCAGCCTTTTTGACCAATTTCGGTTGAGTAATAAAGGTGGTTGGTCTCTGGGTAATGGTCAGGGTTAAAGGTTTGACTTTTTATATTTTAATTCAGGGCTCAATTACGGTGATGAGCTGGTCGGGCTGAACATCTTTTAATCGGACGGTGGACCCGGGCGCAAACCGGACCTCAACCGTTACCGGCTGATTTGATTTTCCTAATCCGAAGTGTTGAATTAAAGAGTTCTGGCTGGTGGTGCCTTTGCCCCCCTCCACTTCTCTAATCCACCTTTTCTTTCCCTGGGTGACAATAACCCGGGCGCCAATACCGGCGGAGTTGTGTTTTGTGCCCAAGAGGCGGACTTTAAGCCAGTGGTTCTGGTTTTTGGTGTCATTGCGGAAGAGGCGGACTCCTGAGCCGGAGCCGACAATTAGGTCAAGGCGCCCGTCGTTGTTAAAGTCGGCAAAGGCACAGCCCCAACCGTTAAACACCCGGGTGCCGGATGGGTAGGTGGCTTCAAGGAATTGAAATTTACCCAGGTCTAATTTGATTGTTGCCGAGGGGACGAGCTGGTTTAAATAGAGAAAGGAGCGGCGGTTTTCGTAGATTGAGGTGATGTAGAGGTCAAGGTCACCATCGTTGTCAACATCGCCCCAGGCCGGGTCGGAGTGGGTCTCTTCGTAGCGGATGCCCAGCTGGGCGCGGCGGTCAACAAAGCGGGGGTCGGCATTTGGTCCTAAGTTTTCATAAAGCATTGAACGGTTAGAGAATTCAATGTAGCGGGGATGGGCGAGGTTGGCGGTGAATAGGTCCAGGTCGCCGTCGTTGTCGTAGTCGCCCCAGACCGCGCCGATGGTGTGCCCAAACCAGCCTTTTACCTCGTTGCCGGCAACACCCAAGCGCGGGGCGAGGTTGGTAAAGGTGCCGTTGCGGTTGTTGTGCCATAACAGGTTCTGGGTGAGGCGGTAGTTGGCGACATAGCAGTCTGAGTAGCCGTCGTCGTCAAAGTCGCCCCAGTTGACACCCCTGCCAGCGAGGTTTTCTTGATAGGGTGGGATGATACCGGCGGTGGCGGTGACATCTTTGAAATAACCCCGGTCATTTTTATAAAGGCGGTCGGGAAAGTAGGTGTGGGTCTCCCAGTTTTCGTAGTTGGCACAGTAGAGGTCAACCCAGCCGTCGTTGTCAAAGTCCGCCCAGCCGGCGCCTTCGGTTGGGTAAGGGTCAGAAGGACGCCCTACCGAATCGGTAACATCGGTAAAACGACCAGATAGGTTCCGGTAGAGCCGGTCAAGGGTATCGGCGCCACAGGAGTAGAAGTCGAGCCAGTAGTCGTTGTTAAAATCCGCCCAGATGCCACCGCGACCAGCGGCATTGGTGAGCCCGAGTGAGTCGGTGACATCGGTGAACTTTTTCCCCGAGTCGTTGCGGAAGAGCCTGGTGCCGTTTAAGAGGAGGTCTTCAAAACCGTCGTTGTTGTAGTCGCCCCAGGCAACCCGGGAGTCGTGGCGGTTGGTGAGCCCGAGTGAGTCGGTGACATCGGTGAAAATAGGACCGGTGTAGTTGAGGAGTTGGCGGGCGAGGTTGATTTGTTCCGAAACAGGAACACCTAACCGGCTCAGCCCGGAGTCCGCCCGGGCAGACCAGTAGTTGCGGGAGTCGCCAAAGCTGAGCGCCTTGACAAAGGCGCGGCGAGCGCGGTCGGTTTTGCCAAAATGCTCATAGATTTCACCCAGAAGGCAGTAAAATGGCGCTGGGGTCGCCTCGTTCTGGCAATCCCAGGTGAATTTTTTTATCGCCGGGTAAAGATGGGTAAGGGCTTCGCGGTGGCGGTTTTGAATGATGAGGGCTTCGGCCAGGGCGCACTGGGCAAGACCATAAAGGGGCGGATATTCCAATTGCCACTGTTCAATCGGTTTGTTCTTTGGTTTCTTTGCTCTGGGTATTAGTTGGATTGCCCGGCGGGCATAGGCTTCAGCGGTTTTCGGTCTCAAGCGGAGCCGGTTGAAGATGGCGGCGGCGTAGCGGTAACGAAATGGGTCAAGGGTGTCGTCGGCAATCATTTCGGCGGCGGTGGTGATGAGCCGGCTGGTGTCCTGGAGGGAAAACAAAGAAGTGAGGAGGAAAAAATAGAAGGTTTGCCGCCATTCTGATTGAGGATAACGGGCAAGAAACCGGGAGATGATTGCAACCTTGAGGGTCTCGTTAGTCCAGACGGGATAGAGCGAGTCATAGAAGATGGCGCCGAGGAGCTCATAGCCATAAGGTGAGTCGGGGAAAAGGGTGGTGAGGAGCTGGGCGGTGGTGGTCGCCAGGGTGGTGTCGCTTCGGCTGAGCCCTTCATAGGCTAAAATCAGGTTACGGTAGGTGGTTTCGGCAAGATAATTCCGAGCCTCAAGGGCAATCTGGTTGCGGATGGAGTCAAGGCGGGTGGAATCTTTTTGATAGTTTTGGTAAAGGGCGTGCCAGCGACCGATAATTGCGGAGTCGTCGTTGGGGTTGACTTTTAACACCTTCTCCCACCAGAAGAGGCTGGAGTCAAACCGATGGCAGTGCTGGTAAACCCGGGCGAGGTTTTTCATCGCGACCAGGTCTTTCGGGTTTTTCTGAAGGCGGCTGGAGTAATAAGTAGTGGCGCGGTGATAATCTTGACGGGCAAGAAGTTGAGCTAAATCCTGCGGTTTTGATAACCCGGGTTTGGACGCAGGGGCGATGAAGAGAATAAGGAGAAGTTTTACCATAGTTAATGTTAATGAGGGAAGAGAATAAGTCAATCGGGGAGGCTTCCTTTCCGGGTAAACCCACCGCCTTTGGTGTCCGTCAACTCTGTTATTTTGCAATTTTGCGCTTTGCCTTTCGTCTTTTGACGCCCCTAATCAGGTGGGGAAGAGAAATTATTTTGAAGGGATAATATTTTTACTGTTTTGCTGGATTTAATTTATTGAAAAATAAGTAGTTATAAATTTGAAGCCGATTTAAAAGATTTTTAAAAATTTTTCTTGACAGAAGACTCTGTGGGGTTATAGTAGAACTATGTGGTTAATTGTGTTGATAAATGTGGAAAAAAGGGGTTATTAAATGTTAATCAGTAAAGGAAGGTTTTTTGGCGAGTATGGGTATACGATTGATGCAAAAGGCAGAATTGCGGTCCCAATAGCATTTCGGAAAAAATTAGGTCCGGAAGAGGATACTTTTGTTTTTGTCCCCGGGCGATTTCAAACGATTGAGGTCTACCCGGCGAAGGAGTGGGAGAGGTATGAGGAGGAGGTTCTGCGACATCAGCCAGAACATACCGAGGAGTCGCAACGGTTTATAATGTTTCTCTACTCTCAGGCGGGCGAGGCAACATTAGATGTTCAGGGAAGAATTCTTCTACCGAAACATCTTCGGGATTGGGCCGGGATTAATAGTAATGTGGTGATTGCTGGCGCGGGTAGTTACTTTCTTATCTGGGAGCCCCAACGCTACCAAGCTTTTATTGCCGAATCCAGGGCAAATTATCAAAAGAACCGGGATGAGGCCGGCCGCCAGGGGTGGGAGCGGATGTCGCGGGAGCGGTGATGGTTGTTGGTGAGTGTCAAGTAGAGAAGGTGGTTAAGACCACCGGGGGGTCGTTTACTGCCGAGCATATTCCGGTTTTGGTCAGAGAGGTGGTTGATATTTTTGAGCCGGTTTTTGGTTATGGAACGATAATTGATGCGACGGTTGGTGGTGGTGGGCATAGTGCCGCACTCCTCTCGCGGATGCAGGAAAAGGGCATCAAGGGGCGGATAATTGGGATTGATATTGACAGGACAGCGATAGCGAAAGCAAAGATGAGGTTGGCAAGTTATCGGTGTCGGGTGATGGAGTTTAAGGAGTTAATGAGTTTAACACCGCAAGGGTGGCGTGAGGAGATGGTTTATCTGGTGCGGACAAGTTATGGAAATGTTGAAGAGGTGGTGGAACGGTTAGGGGCGAAGCCGGTCGCCGGCGTCTTTTTTGACCTGGGAATTTCAGGTTATCAGCTGAGTCCGGAACGCGGTTTCTCCTTTGAACAAAATGGACCACTGGATATGCGTTTTAATCCAGAAAATGGCAACCCTACCGCCAGGGATATTATCCGCCGCGCCTCATTAATGGAATTAAAGAGGTGGCTGAGGTTTTATGGCGAGGAGCCGTTTAGCGGGCGAATCGCGCGCCGGATTTATGAGTTACGGCGGGAAATTAGCACGACTCAGGATTTGGCAATGGCAATTGGGTCGGTGGTGCCGAAAAAACGGTTAAAGAAGACGCTGGCCCGGGTTTTTCAGGCTTTTAGAGTGGTTGTGAATGAGGAGCTGAAAAACCTTAAAGCGGGTCTGAGCGCGGCGTTACAGGTGCTCGCTCCCCAGGGAAGGTTGGCGGTGATATGTTATCAGTCGGGCGAGGACCGGCTGGTGAAGGAACTCCTCCGAAGGGAGAAAGGGAAAGTGAGAGCATTAACAGGTAAACCAATTAGGCCGACCGCCTTAGAGATAAAAGTTAACCCCCGGGCAAGGAGCGCCCGGTTGAGAGTGATGGTGCGGTTATGAAGGAAAAGGTTAGACACCGTTCCGCGCGCCAGCGAAGGAAACCCATCCGCAGGGAGGGTAAAATGAGGTTGTCCCAGCTTCTGGTAAAGTCCCCCAATGAGGAGGGGGGTGGGAGAAAAGAGGAAAAGAGCGAGCAGGGTAAGGGTCTTGGAAGGGGAAAAAGGTTAACCGGACGGCGGGGAGTGGTGGTATGAGCGGAAAGGCGGGACGCTGGGGAATTCCGATTGTGGCAATTTTGAGCACGATTGCGGTTTTGTATCTTTTGCAACACTCCTGGAGCGTGCGGCTAACTCAACAACTGGCAAAGTTAGAAAAAGAGCGGAGGTTGCTGGTGGAAGAGGTGGAGAGTTATGAGGTGGAGTTGAGAAAATTGCAAAGTTTTTCCCGGCTGGAGTCATTGGCGCTTTATGGACCATCCTATGCCGAATTCACCCCTGAATACCAAAAGGTGACTAAAGCAACCGATTTCCACTTTGCGTTAACTGTTGAACCTTAAGGGGTATGCGGCGGCAGAGGAGATTTATTGATTTTTTCTTCTTTGCCTTGTGGGGCGGATTGCTGATTAAACTCTTTGATGTCCAGATTTTAAATTGGCGCTATTATCAGCGGGAGGCGGACCGACAGCATTACGAGAAGGTTGAGCTTTTAGCTGAAAGGGGCAAGATCTATGACCGTGAGGGGCGTCTTTTGACTTTGAACCGTTCTGGCACCTCAATTTGGATTCTACCAATCCCGAAGTTGGTTAGAAATAAAGATACCCTGGCAGCACTGCTCGCCGGTTTTGGGTTGGGGAGATATGAGGAGAATCGGCAGATTTTAAATACCCGGAAGAGGCTTTTTAGATTCAGGCGGTATGTTGATTATCAGACCGGTGATTCGTTGCGCAAAATTTTGGTGAAGAAAAAGTTTCATAATGTCACTTTAGTTGAGGACATTTACCAACGGTCCTATCCTTATGGGAAGTGGTGTGCGGATGTTGTTGGGTTTGTCGGTTGTGACACCGGTCGGGCGGGTTTAGAGTGGGAGTTTAATTCGGTTCTTTCGGGCAAACCAGGCTGGGTGCTGATGCAAAAGGACGCCATTGGCTATGCTCACCCTTACCCCGGTCATCCAAGAAAGGAGCCCGAGAAGGGGGCGGATATCTATTTGACAATTGATGCGGATATTCAGCGGTTGTGTTATCAGGCGCTGGAGAAGGGGGTGAAACAAACCCAGGCGCTGCGAGGGTCGGTGGTGGTGCTTGATACTACTGGGGCAATCTTGGCGATGGTGGATTATCCCACATACGACCCGAACCGGTTTAGTGATTACCCAGAGGAGTTTTATAAGGCGGCGGGGGTCTCTGACCAGTTTGAGCCTGGGTCCAGTTTCAAACTGGTGATGTGTGCCGCCGCCTTAGAGGACTCATCTCCTGAGCGGTTTACCGACCGGTTTTATGATGTCTCCGCCGGTTTTATTGAAGTTGGCAGTAAAAAAATAAAGGATGTTCATCCCAATGGGGTTCTCTCTTTTGATAGTGTATTTATTCTCTCTTCCAACGCCGCCTGCGCTTTAATGTCTTTTGAGATGAGCCCGGCGCACTACTTGAGGGTTGCCCGACTGCTGGGCTTTGGAGAAAAGGTCGGGATAGGTTTGCCTAACGAAGGTGATGGATGGTTAGACCCGCCCCAAAAGTTAAAAAGTCGGTTAAGGTTTGCGACAATCTCTTTTGGTCAGGGGGTTACGGTAACTCTTTTGCAGATGGCGGCGGCATATTTGTGCATTGCTAATGATGGTAGATATGTGAGACCTTATATTATTAAATCAATAAGAAAAGGTGAACGGGTATTAGCGGATTTTCGCCCGGGGGTCAGCCGAGAGGCGCTAAAACCAGAAACGGTGAAAAGAATAAAGGATATACTGGAAAAAGTTGTGACTCAGGGGACCGGGAAATTGGCGGCAATTCCGGGTGTTGAGGTTTGTGGTAAGACCGGAACTGCCCAAAAGGTTGAGCCCGGTGGTGGCTACTCTTCGGTAAGGTCGTTGATGACTTTTGTTGGTTTTTTACCTAAGAAGCGACCTCGGTACTGCATTGCGGTGATGATTGACGAGCCCAAATTGGTGAGGTTTGCCGCGGGTGCTACCTGTCCGGTATTCAAGGAGATCGGCGAACAACTTCTGCTGATGGAACGGGTGAGGAGTAATGGACAATTGGCGCTGGGCGGGGGGCGAATTGGTAGGATGTAATTTGAAAAATGGATGAGGGCGGATGGGGAAGAGGCTTTCAGAACTGGTCTTGGGTGTTCCCGGCGAAATTAACGGCAACCCCAAGGTGGAAATTAAAGGGATTGCCTATCACTCGGCGCAGGTTCAACCGGGTTTTCTATTTGTTGCAATTGATGGCTTGAAGACATCGGGTCGGAATTTTATTCAGGAGGCGATAAATCGGGGGGCAATTGCGGTGGCGACAACCGATATCCGGGATGTTAAGAAGAACTGGGTTACCGCTATCCAGACCAGCTCGCCGCGGCGGTTTCTTGCCCAAGTGGCGAACCGATTTTATGACTTCCCTTCAAGAAAACTTTCGCTGATTGGGGTCACCGGAACCAATGGGAAAACTACCGTCTGCTATCTCATTCGGGCGGTTTGTCGGGAGCTGGGGTTTGAGCCCGGGTTTATTGGGACAATTGAATACTGGGACGGGGAGACAAGAAGGCCGGCAATTCAGACGACCCCGGAGAGTCTGGACTTTGTCTTGATGTTAAGCCGGATGGTGGAAAAAGGGGTGAAGGTTTGTATTAGCGAGGTCTCCTCCCATTCCTTAGAACTGGACCGGGTTTTTGACCTTGAGTTTAAGGTGGCGGTTTTTACTAACCTGAGCCGGGAACACCTTGACTTTCATAAAACGATGGAAAATTACAAAAGGGCGAAACTGAAACTTTTTGAGAGGCTTTCTCCTCAGGCTTATGCGGTTGTGAATTTTGATGACCCGATTGGGAAAGAGATTGTCCAATCAACCAAGGCAAAGGTTATCTCTTATGGGACTCTACCGGGTCTGGAATCTTCTCCTGATATTACCGGCGAGGTGGTCCAAGTGGGAGCAGATGGGTCTGATTTTCTTGTCAGGTTGGGGCAAACCCACCCACCTATGGGGCAGAGGGAGTCAAAGGTGATGTCACTTTGTGTTAAGTTATTAGGTAAACATAACTTATCCAACATTTTGGCTACTTTTGGCGTGGCCAAGGCGTTAAATTGGCCTTGGGCAATTGTTAAGAACGGTGTTGAGCGGTTAGGTAGTATCCCGGGTAGATTGGAGCTAGTGGCTAATGAGAAGGGCTTTTCGGTTTTTGTTGATTATGCCCACACCCCGGATGCGCTGAGGCGGGTTTTAGAGACAATAAGGGAGTTCACCTCCGGTCGGGTGGTGGTGGTTTTTGGGTGTGGGGGAGACCGGGACAGAGGGAAAAGACCTTTAATGGGAAAGGTTGCCAGTGAACTGGCGGATGTGGTAGTGGTGACATCGGATAATCCCCGGAGTGAAGACCCAGCAAGCATTATTGCCGAAATCCTCCAAGGGATAAAAGAGCAAGGAGCAGGGAGCAGGGAGCAGATTGTTGAGGTGGACCGGCGGGAGGCGATAAGGAGGGCACTAATTGAGGCCAAACCTGGTGATGCGGTGGTGATTGCCGGAAAGGGGCATGAGAACTATCAGATTATTGGCGCAGAGGTTCACCATTTTGATGACCGTGAGGTTGTTCAGGAGATTCTCAGGGAGATTTAATGGGTGAAGTCAAAGGTAAAGGATTTTCTACCCCTACCTCTGGGTGAGGGGATGAGAGAGCAGGTGGAGGGATGCTTTATCATTTAATTGCACCATTACAAGAGGTTTTCGGTCCTTTTAATGTTTTCCGCTACATAACATTTCGGGCGGCAATGGGCGGGGCGAGTGCGATTGTCATTACCCTCCTGTTGGGTCAGCCCCTCATCAGGTTGGTAAAAAAACTCGCCCTCGGACAGAATATTCGGGATGAGGTTCCAGAGAGGCACCGGCAGAAAGCGGGAACACCAACGATGGGTGGGGTGCTTCTTCTCGCCGCGGGGATTATCGGTGTATTATTATTTGGCGATTTGCGGAATCAAGGTATTTTGTTGGGGTTGGCGGTGCTATTTTTTTTAGGGTTGCTGGGTTTTTGGGATGATTATGTGAAGATTCGGAAAGGGAAGGCGAGAGGAATTAACAAATGGACAAAATTGGCGGTTCAACTTTCGGTCGGGCTTTTGGTCGGAGCGGTATTGTTTTTCTTTCCGGTTGACCCCAGTTTGAAGACGAAGACGAACTTCCTCTTTTTGAAGAATGTGGTTGTTGACTTCGGCGTTTTTTATATCCCCATGGTAATTTTTATTTTAACCGCCTGTTCTAATGCGGTAAATTTTAGTGATGGGTTGGATGGGCTGGCTTGCGGGCTTCTGTCAATAGCATTCACCGCTTTTACTGCCCTTGCCTATGTTTCCGGGCATATCAAGATTGCTCAGTATCTCAATATTCTGTTCGTTCCTAACAGCGGGGAGATGGCGGTTTTTTCCTTTGCCTTGGCCGGTGCCTGTTTAGGTTTCCTCTGGTTCAACACCTATCCGGCAGAGGTGTTTATGGGCGATACTGGCTCTCTGCCCTTGGGTGGGGCATTGGGGTTGGTGGCGCTGGTCGTAAAACATGAACTCCTGCTCCCGCTGATTGGCGGTGTATTTCTCTTAGAGGCGGGCTCAGTCCTTTTACAGGTGATTGTATTTCATTCAACAAAAGGGAAAAGACTCTTTGGGATGGCGCCTTTACACCATCACTATGAACTTAAAGGATGGGCAGAACCCAAGGTTGTTGCCCGGTTTATGATTCTGGCGGTTCTTTTTGCAATGTTGGCACTGGCAACGCTAAAAGTGCGGTAAGATGAAGGTAAAGGTAAATCATTTACCATCGGCTTTGATTTCAACCTCAAGATTTTTAATTTTGGGTCTGGGTCGGGCGGGAAAGGCTTCAGCACGAGCGTTGTTGCAAGCAGGGGCAAAGGTTTATGGGTTTGACTCAAGTGCCGAGGTGTGGCAGGAGGGGGCGGTTCAGGAGTTGATTAAAGATGGGCTGATACCGACTCGGATACCAGCAAAGTTGAGAGTGGATTGGGTTATTGCCAGTCCGGGGTTCAGTGAAAAGCATCCCCTAATCCAGAACTTTCGGAAGAAGGGTGTCCTGGTAGTTGACGAACTTGATTTTGCCAGTCGGTTTCTGCCCGGGGAGGTAATTGCGGTTACGGGGACAAACGGTAAATCCACTACCGTCTCACTTATAGCCAATATATTAAAATCCGCTCAGGAAAAAGTGTTCTTAGGGGGGAATTTGGCGCCTGGCAAGCCGCTCACCACCGCCCTCCTTTTGCCCGCTAAGGAGTACTATGTGGTTGAGGTTTCCAGTTTTCAATTAGAACGGGCCAGATGGTTGGCGCCGAAGGTAGCGGTCATTCTAAATATCACTCACGACCATCTTGACCGTCATTTTAGTTTTGAGAGGTATGTCGGCATCAAAGCCCGCCTTTTGGATTTAATGGGCACAGATGATTGGGTAGTTCTTAATTACGACGACGAGGTTGTGCGTGGGCTTGCCGAGCGGGGCAAGTCCGAGAAGGTATTTTTTTCTGCCAGCCGCCGAGTGCCGGGTGCGTTCCTCGCTCAAGGTTGGTTCTGTTTCTCCCGCCCGGGAGAAGCTCAGCCACCAGAAAGGGTAGCAAGACTGTCCGATTTAAGACTGTGGGGAAGGCATAATATTGAAAATGCACTTGCGGCAGTTTGTGTTGCCCGCCTCTTAAGGATACCAAAGTGGGCAATTCGCCACGGGCTGAGAGGTTTTTCGGGTTTAGCCCACCGGTTGGAATTGGTGCGGCAATTGAGAGGGGTGAAATACATTAATAACTCCATGTGCACCAACCCAGTTAGTGGAATTCAGTCACTTCAGGCGGTTGCCGGAGAATGTGGGAAGGAAAAGATAATTCTGATTACCGGTGGTAAAGAAAAAGGACTGCCGGTTGATGGGTACCTCCAAACGGTAACCAATCTGGTAAAATGGGTAATCCTGATTGGTGAAAATCGTGGGTCTCTTGCCCAGGGGTTAAGAAAATTGGGTTTTAACCGGTTTGAAATCATTGATAATAAACGAACCGGACGCCAGGTGGTTCGACTGGCGGTTCAATCTGCTCAAAAGAGGGTGGAATTTGGTGATACAGTTCTCTTTTCACCAGCGTTTGCCAGTTTTGATATGTTTGCCGATTTTCAGGAAAGGGGAAAGGCTTTTAAAGATGCGGTCAAAAAACTTCGTTAGTTGGCGGGTGAAAGAATTTGAGTTCCAACCCAATGCCCCAATGGATTATTTTCTCCTGTTCGTGGTAGTAACTTTGGTATTTCTCGGGGTAGTGATGGTTTATGCTGCCACTTACCATTTAGGATTTCGTTATCTAACCAAGCAACTTGGGAGGAGTTTAATCGGTCTCTTTTCTCTTTGGGTGGGGACCAAACTGAATATAAATCAACTGGCAAAGCCCAAAGTGCGCTGGGTTTTATTAATGATTTTTATTGGTCTGCTTATTGCTACATTATGCTTAGGGGAAGTGGTAGGGGTTACAAAGCGGAACCTATTGGGAATTTTTCAACCAGCAGAGTTTGCCAAGTTTGTCCTCATTATTTGGCTGGCGGGTTATTTTGCCGACCTGAGGGAGGAGAGCCCCAACCCCAATTTTGTTGATTCGGTGGTGAAGCCGGGTTTAGTAGTTATGGTGGTTATTTTGCTAACTCTCTTTCAACCAGCGGTGGGAACAAGTTTTATAATTGCTCTTTCCAGCTTAATAATCTTCATTCTTGCCGGAGTTCGGTGGCGATATGTTCTTCTGATTTGCTTTTTGGCCGGTCTAGTTGGTTTAGTTGGGCTAACGGTAGTAATGCCGTTCTTAAAGGATACTAAATATCGGTACATTCCCGAACGGTTGGAGAAGTTTCGCCAAGGGGACCGTTACCAGCAGCGGCAAGCGCTGATTGCGCTTGGTTCAGGTGGACCGTTTGGTCGGGGTTTAGGAGAGGGGCGGCAGAAGTACTACTTTTTGCCCAAACTACCCAAAGACTTTATCTTCTGTGCGATTGGAGAGGAGTTTGGCTTTTGGGGAACATTGGGGACAATGGTACTGTATCTGGTGTTCTTAATCCGGGGGTTGCGGATTGGGCGAAAAGCGGTGATGGAATTTGGACAATATTTAGCCGCTGGGGTTACGATTGTGATTTTTCTTTATGCGTTGATTCATCAGGCGGTCTCTTTGAGTGTTTTACCCACCACCGGCCAGCCATTGCCTTTTATCTCCTATGGCGGCTCGGCACTGGTGGCCAACCTCTTGGCGGCCGGGATGTTATTAAAGGTTTCTCGTTTTCGGAGGAACGGGGTTGAAGAAAGTTTTAATGGTCGCAGGTGGAACCGGTGGGCATATCTTTCCGGCGCTGGCACTCGCCCGTGAACTGTCCCGCTGGGGGGTAATATTGTTCTGGGCGGGGATGTCAGAAGGTATGGAAAAAGATATTGCGGAGAAGAACGGGTTTAAGTTTTACTCGCTATCTAAGAGACTAAACGCTCAACGCGGGCAGGGAGCGGCTGGTCTCAGGCGTTACGGGTTATGCATCGGGCAGTTCTTTTCTGGATTACAACTTCTTTCTCGGCTCAACCCGGATGGCGTTGTTGCTACCGGTAGTTATGTTACGGTTGGGATACTCCTCGCCGCGCTGATTAAAAAGAAGCGATTTTTTCTACTTGAGCAAAACCGGATACCGGGAAGGGCAACAAGGTTTTTCGCCCCGTTTGCGGCGGAGACATTTTTGACATTCCCGGTAGAAGGTCCCTTTCGGGGTTTTTGTTCGGTGGTCGGTTCGCCACTACGGGAAGAGATTTTGCAAACCAAACGGGAGGATGATGGGAAAACGGTGGTTGTATTAGGAGGAAGCCAAGGGGCAAGGTCTTTAAACCTTGCTGCGGTGGATATGGCTGTTTCCCTTCCTAATTATCACTTCATTATTCTCACCGGACGAAGGGACTATCCAATGTTGAAGTCGCTGAGACGCTCAAAAAACTGCGAACTCATCGATTGGACTGACCATCCGGAGGAGATTTACCGGCGGGCAACAATTGCCATTTCCCGCGCCGGTGGGATGGTTACATCGGAACTGCTATTTTTGGGAATTCCAGCAATTTTAGTACCGTTTCCTTACGCGACCGATCAACATCAGGAGGCAAATGCCCAGTTCCTCGCAGCAATTGGTGCGGCGATTGTCTTAAGAGAAAATCAGCTCTCCGGACTGGTCAGTCTGGTGCAAACGCTGATGACCGATGAGAAAAAGCGGGAGGAGATGGGGATGCGAGCAAGACAGATAGCAAGACCCGATTCTGCCCGGGTGATAGCGGAGAGGATTATTCAATGTTTGGGCGATTAAAAAAAATTCACTTTATCGGTATTGGCGGTGCCGGTATGTCCGGAATTGCCCTGGTGCTTAAAAATCTTGGTTTTCAGGTATCCGGTTCCGACATAAAACCAACCAACACTACCGAGCGTTTAGCCGAGGAGGGTATAAAGGTAATAATTGGCCATAGACCAGAAAACTGTCTTGATGCGGAAGTGGTGGTCTACTCTACCGCTATCCCGGAAGATAACCCGGAATTGAAATTTGCCCGAGAAAAGGGGATTTTGGTGATAAAAAGGGCGGAAATGCTGGCGGAGATGATGCGACTCAAATTCTCAATTGCCGTCTCCGGCAGCCATGGGAAGACCACGACTACCTCCCTCATTACCCATATTCTCACTCGGGCCGGGCTCGACCCAACCGCGATAATCGGCGGTCGAATTGTTGGTGCCGATACCGGCGCCCGAGTCGGACAGTCTGAGTTCTTAGTGGCGGAGGCAGATGAGAGCGACCGTTCCTTTCTTTTCCTGTATCCGGTGATTGCGGTTGTAACCAATATTGACTTAGAACACCTTGACTTTTACCGGGACCTGACCGACTTAAAACGAGAGTTCCTTCACTTTGTGAATCGAGTGCCGTTTTACGGAACGGTAATTTTGGGGATAGATTCACCGGCGGTGCGGTCAATCCGGGGAAGGGTCAAGCGGCGGGTGGTTACTTACGGTTTAGAAAACCCGGCAGATTTCAAGGCGGAGGGGGTCCAACTTTATCGCTTTAGTTCCGCCTGGACCCTCCGGTATCGTTCCCAAGAGATTGGTAGGTTCAGTTTGCCAATGCCGGGTCGGCACAATATCGCCAATGCCCTGGCGGCAATTGCTACGGTGAACGAATTAGGTGTCGACTTTAAGACGATTGAGCAAGCGTTAAGCACATTCGCTGGTGTCCACCGCCGGCTGGAAAAACGATGGGAAAAAGAGGATGTAGTTATTTACGACGATTATGGACATCACCCTACTGAAATCAATGCCACCCTGGAGACGCTTCGGTGTGCCTATCCTGAGCACTATATTATTGTCGTCTTCCAACCCCACCGCTACACCAGAACCAAATTTCTCGCTGCGGAGTTCGGCAGGAGTTTTGACCAGGCTGATGAGGTTATTGTTACTAAGATTTACCCAGCGGCCGAAACGCCAATTTTAGGGGTGGACGAGCGGTTAATTGTGGAAGAGATTAAGAAAAATGGTAGAACGGGTTTGTCAGTGTGGCATCTCCCGGAACTGGAGCAAGTGCCGGATTTCCTGCTCCGTAACCTGGCGACGGTCACCGGTCGGTCGTCCACTGAAAGGGGTGTCCTCATTCTTACCCTGGGCGCGGGGAATATTACTCAACTGACCGATGAAATCATTAGAGCGATGAGCACGGAACGGAGTGAGGGTAAAGGATGAAGGGCTCATTTTCTTATCCTTCCACCCTTCCTTCTTGGTCAGATGGGCTCAAAGGGTTAGTGGTAAAGAGGGGTGGGGAGGTAAACTTCAACGAACCGCTTATGGTTCACACCAGTTTTCAAATCGGCGGACCGGCGGAGGCGCTGGTGTCGGTGAAGGATGAAGCTAGTTTTTTTGCCCTCCTCCAATTCGCTCAGGAGCACAATATAAAAATAACAATTTTGGGTAAAGGAACGAATGTGCTAATTTCCGACCAGGGGTTGAGCGGGATATTGATTAAACTTACTGGTGAACTCCAGGCAATTGAAGTTGACGGCGAAATTATCAGAGCTGGTGCCGGCGCTTTACTGGACCGCGTTGCGGAAGTTGCTGAGGAAAATGACCTTATTGGTGCTGAGTTTTTAGCCGGAATACCTGGAACAGTAGGGGGTGCTTTAATGAGTAATGCCGGTGCCTTCGGTCACACAATTGGTGAGGTAATTAAGGAAGTGATTGTCGCATCCCTCTCGAATGTAGCGGGACCGAGGACTGAGGAACGAGGACCGGTCTTCGCTTTATCCGAGCTCCACAAAGAGTATCGCTCGCCGGTTATTCCTCCGGGATTAGTGGCGCTATGGGTGGTCTTCCAACTTAAAAAGGGAAAGTCAGAGAGAAGAGTTGATGAGATTAGAAAAGAGCGTTTTAGCAAACATCCGTCTGAACCCTCAGCGGGTTCGTTCTTCAAAAACCCAAAAGGGGCACCAGCAGGAAAGTTGATTGAGACCTGTGGGCTGAAAGGTCTTCAGGTTGGGGGAGCGAAGGTTTCGGAAAAACACGCTAACTTTATTGTCAATCAGGGTGGTGCCAAATTCGGTGATGTTTATGAACTATCCCAGATAGTCAAATCAACGGTTGAAGAGATGACCGGGGTGGAATTAGAAGAAGAGGTTAAGATATTACCATGATAAAGGTAAAGGCTAAGGTAGAGAAAGGGGTAAAAGAAGGGATAAAAAGGGAAAAAAGAGGTGATTTATGGGTAAATTACGAAGAGTCGGAGCAATTGACCTTGGTAGCACTAAGGTTAGTTGCATTATTGCCGAGATTGATTCCATAGGTAAAGTTGAGATTAAGGGGTTTGGAATCGCTCCTCCGGAGGGTTTTCGGCTCGGGGTAGTTGTTGGTTTAGAAAAAGCGGCGGAGTCGGTGGCTAACGCAATTGACCAGGCGGAAAAGATGGCTCAATGTCGATTTTCCGCCCTGCCGGTATTTTGTAGCATTACTGGAGACCATGTCAAACACCTTTCGGGATTGGGTGCAGTGCCGGTTGGGCGTCCGACAAAAGGAATTCAAGGGCGGGACGTTGAGGATGTTCTTCGTCAAGCTCAGACGATTAGATTACCTAATGATGAGCAGATTCTTCATGTAATTCCTACTCAGTTTATCGTTGACGGGCAGAAAGGGATTCGTAACCCTTTGGGACTGTTTGGCATCCGCTTAGAGGTAGAGACACTCTTGATTATTGTTGCTCTCACCGCAATTGAAAACATTTATCGGGTATTGGAACGATTGGAAATCAAAAATCGGACCTTAATTCTTCAATCGCTGGCGACCTCATTTGCGGTATGTGAGGAACAAGACAAAGAGTTGGGGTGTGTCTTGATTGACTTTGGTGGTGTTACCGACATCTCTATTTACAAAGACGGTGAAATTCGCTGGACAAAAATGCTACCCTTTGGTGCTAACAACATCACCAAAGACATCGCGATTGGTGTGAGGACTTCTTATCAGGAGGCGGAGCGTGTCAAGCGGGAGTTCGGTGTGGCGCTGGTGACAGCGATTGAACGGGATGAGCCTTTGACGATTGAGGATGTGTCAGGGCGGGGACCAAAACAGATCTCCCGACGTTTCCTCGCTTCAATCATTGAAGCCCGAGTTGAAGAGCTCTTAAACCTTACCGATGCTGAAATTCGCAAATCGCAGCTAATTGATGGGCTTTCCGGTGGGGTAATTCTCACCGGTGGTGGTGCGCTCCTTAAAGGGATTGACATTCTTGCAGAGCAGATTTGCGGTATGCCGGTGAAAATTGGTCGACCTGACCGGGTTCAAGGACCCCGGGAGGTAACTACCAACCCGGCCTGGGCCACCGCAGTTGGGCTGATTCGTTGTGCGGTTGAAGGCAAAGGTAGACATTTTTACCAGTTGCCCTCACCCAGTCTGGGGCAGCGGCTTTGGGAGGATATAAAAAGTTGGTTTTCGTAATTCTTGTTAAAAATAAGGAGGTAAAATGATTGAACCGGTAGTAGAACAAAAAAATTTAATCAGAATTGGGGTGTTTGGTGTTGGGGGTGCCGGTGGGAATGCGGTGAACCATATGGTTGATGCACAACTCTCCGGTGTGGAGATTTATGTTGTGAATACCGACCTTCAGGCGCTGGCGATGTCCCGGGCGCCCAATAAGATTCAGATTGGTGCCCAACTAACTGGCGGGTTAGGTTCGGGTGGCGACCCGAAAATTGGACGGCAGGCGGCGGAAGAGTCAATAGAATTGTTACGAGAAAACCTTGCCGGTTTTGATATGGTTTTTATCACCGCTGGGGAGGGAGGTGGAACCGGCACTGGGGCAGCACCAGTTATTGCTGAGGAGGCAAAAAAGCAAGGGGCGTTAGTGGTGGCGGTAGTTACCCGACCATTTAATTTTGAGGGAGCCAAGCGGCAACAGAAGGCGATTGAGGGGATTAATGCGCTCAGACCCTATGTTGATACGCTGATTGTGATTCCCAATCAGCGGATTTTAGATGTTTATGGAACACAGCCCTGTTTTGAGGCATTCCGGTTAGCGGATGAAGTTTTGCTCAACGCAGTCCGAGGGGTTGCGGAAATTGTTACTACTCAGCAACTGATTAACATTGACTTTGCCGATGTTCGGACGGTAATGAGTGAACCCGGGGGGGCGGTTATTTCGGTGGGCATCGCCCAGGGGGAAGGTCGGGCTTCAGAAGCTGCACACCGGGCGTTACATTCGCCCCTGATTGAGAATGTGTTGATTGAAAGTGCCCAACGGGTGCTTTTAAATGTTTCGGGTGACGAGACGATGACCTTGAAAGAGGTGGAGGAGGCGGCATCGGTTGTTTTCCAGGCTACTAATGGACAGGCGGACATAAGAATGGGGGCAACGCGAGACCCCGCTCTAAAGTGGGCAATGAAAGTTACGATGCTTGCTACCGGACTCACCGAGCCACTGCCAAAATTGGAGGATGTGAGTGACTTATTGAGCACCTGGGAGTTTGGAACCCAGAACTTAGAACTCAGAACTCGTCGGCACACAGGCGAACCGATAATTGATAAGGCGAACCTGGAGATTCCTACTTTTATTCGGCGGCAACTGGACTAAAACACAATTCTTCATCGCATAGGGCAGAATGGGATTGCTTCGGGCTGCGCCCTCGCAATGCCCCCCCCTTCGTTATTCCGAGCCGAAGCCGATTCGGCGAAGGAATCTCATTAGGTGGAGAGAAGATGAGATTGCTTCGGTTTCTAACGAAACCTCGCAATGACGAAAATTGAATTGTCTTTTTACTATCTAACTTTTGACCAATTTTAAAAATCAGGATAGGATTTTTTAAAAGGGGTGAGTAATGAATGGTCTTAAAGTGTTCGCTTTGATAGTTTTGGGGATGGCTGAATCAGCCGGGGTAACTTTTACTTTGCGAACGCCGGCAGAACTCGGGATTGATACCGTTTTTAGTTATATCAACAACTCTTTTGTGGACTATGACCAGGATGGCTGGCTGGACTTTTTTTCCTATTGTGTGTATCGGAACGATGGTAGGGGTGAACATTTTACCCGGCTGGACTCAACCCGTATTTTTGAAAGCGAACTTGTTGACTGGGCAGACTTTGATGGCAACGGCTACCCAGATATGGTAACTAATATTAAATACGGTGGTAGCACTTATGACACGAACTTCGTCTTAATATATCGAAATGAAGGTCCGCCTTTCTGGACGCTCCGGAATGTTTCCGAGTCTTTAGGGCTGGGGAGGCTGGATACAATTTTTGACCGCGACCTGGTGGACCCGGCTTGGTTTGATTACAATGGGGACGGCTGGCTGGATTTCTTTCTCACCAGTTATGAGTGGCCGCCGAACTCAGCTCAGGGCAAGCCGGACTATCTTTTCCAGTCCATAAATGGTAACCAGTTTACCGATGTTTCTGCCCTCTCCGGAGTTTCCATTCCCTGGTACTGCTCACGAGGTGCAAGCCTAACCGATTTTGATGAGGATGGTGATGTTGATATTTTCGTTTCTGTCTATCGGCTTCAACCTAACCTTTTATGGCAGAATAATGGTGATGCCACTTTTATTGATGTGGCAGAAGAGAAAGGGGTCCAGGGGCTCTATATCAACGGTTACTATGGGCATAACATCGGAGCGGCAATAGCGGATTATAATAACGATGGGCATATGGACATCTTCACCCCAATTACCCATCATCCTGGCTATCCCGGTGATTCCACCGGTCATCTCTGGATAAACAATGGGCCGCCAAACTGGGATTTCACCTGCTATTTTCAGCAATCGGGAATGCGTAATACCGAAATTGGCTCAAGCCCCTCCTGCGGTGATTTTGACAACGACGGTGATGTTGACCTCCTCTGGACAAACCTCTATGGCGCGCCGCGTCCTGATTTCTATCTTTATCGGAACGATGGCAACTGCCATTTTGCCGATGTCAGCGATTCGGTTGGGCTGGGTCCGCGCCAGCGAATCAATTACGGCATTTGGGTTGACTTCAATAATGATGGGGCGCTGGATTTGTTCTGGGCGCGTCACGATGGTTCTTCTTATCACTACGAGTTCTGGGTCAATTCCGGCAACTCCAATCACTGGCTGGAGGTGGATTTGAAAGGGGGTTATCCCAACACCACTGCCATCGGTGCCCGGATTGATGTCTGGGCAGGAAGTTTGCGGGTAACCCGGGAGGTCTTGCACAACCAGGGCGGGCACTATGGTTCACTTTTCGTTGCCCGGCAGCATTTCGGTCTCGGTCAGCACACCACGATTGACTCGGTGGTCGTTCGCTGGCCCAGCAAGAACCGAACGGTTATTACTCAGGTGCCGATTGACACGATTATTACCATTACTGAGCAAGCACTCGGGGTTGAAGAGAAGCGACAACCGGAGAAACCAATAAAGGGGGTTATACTAATGAAGGGTGAGGAGCTGGGGCTGTCGGTGTCTGACTGGGAGCTCTTAATTGTTGACGCTACCGGTAGAATCCGGCAGAGGTTTCTTTCTGCTCGGGACGGGAGAGCATCTTGGCGGCCAACCGCGGCTGGGATATATTTCATACTCAACCCCGCTCAAACTCAGCAAACAACCAAGGTGATAGTGCGATAGGGTAAAGAAATGGCTATGGACTTCTCCCAATGCGAACCTTCGGGTATAACTTGACAGTGGGCTGATAATAAGCGAATATATTGTATGGGTAATATTTTTTTATTTTTTTATTTTTTATTCTTCGTTATCCCGCTTTACGCCAGTGCCTCCCGTCCGCCAAAACAGATTGCTGACACACCAGCGGTTTTGTCCGAAAGCCGAGAGTTGGCGTTCGCCATTAATCGATTTGGTTTCAAGGTTTTTCAGGAACTAGGGAACAAAGCGTCGAAAGATAATCTCTTTATTTCCCCTTATAGTATCGCTACCGCGCTGGGAATGACTTATAATGGGGCAAAAGGGACTACCCAGGCGGTGATGGGAAAGGTACTGGAGGTTAGTGATATTCCTATACCAAGGTTGAACTCTTCGGCTCTCGGGTTAAAAAACCTGCTTGCGGTAACCCCGAATGGAGAAATTTTGATTGCCAATTCGCTATGGGCAAGAAAGGGGATTGTTTTTAATCCAGAGTTTATTAAGACCAATCAACAGTTCTATCAGGCTGAAGTGGCAAATTTGGATTTTTTTAGTCCCGAGGCGCCTTTGCGGATTAATAACTGGGTAAAGGAAAAGACCAAGGGTAAAATCACTAAAATTATTGATAGGATTAAACCAGAGGCGGTACTTTTTTTAATCAATGCGGTGTACTTTAAGGGTCGGTGGCAAAAGGAGTTTGACCCGAAACAGACTCAGGAGCAAGAGTTCAAACTGCTGAACGGGGCAAAAAAACGGTGAAAGATGATGTTCAGTTCGGACCGATTCAACTACTTGGCGCATAAAGACTTTCAGGCGGTAGAACTTCCTTATGGTAACGGCGGGGTAAGTATGTTTATCTTTCTTCCGAGAGAGGGGTTAAACATTTATGAGTTCCTCAGTGAACTTTCCTGGGATAGGTATCAGGAGTGGTTCGGAGACTTTCGTCGGGTTCAGGGTGATTTACTCCTGCCGAGGTTTAAAATTGAATACCAATGCAGTTTGAAAGAGACGCTTGAGCGGTTGGGGATGGGTGAGGCTTTTGATTTGAATCGGGCAGATTTCTCGGCGATGGGAGAGTCAAAACTCCGTTTTGCTATCGGCGATGTTCTCCATAAGACCTTTGTTGAAGTTAATGAGGAGGGCACAGAAGCGGCGGCGGTAACCTCAGTAGAGATGGTTCTGAGTGCAGTTCCAACCGAGCGGTTCCGGATGGTTGTTGACCGACCATTTTTCTTCTCCATCCAGGAAAGAGAGACCGGCACGGTTCTTTTTATGGGCGTGGTGGTTGAGCCGTAACTCCCTTAAGGTTGACTTTTAACCAGTATATAGTATTCTTTAATTCAAAAGAGAGTAGTGAGGAGCGCACAACCGCTCCCTGTCTCGCTACTATCTTTTGAGGTTTCACTTAAGGTGGAATTTATCGTGTAAGATGTAAATTTATCAATAACTTAGGAGGAAAATATGTTACCGGTATTTACTAATGAGCCTTATCTTGATTTTTCTGAGCCCGAGAACGGGCAAAAGATGCGTGAGGCGATTAAAAGTCTAAGAGAGAAAAAAGGTGCCGAGTATAGTTTAATTATTGGGGGGAAAAGGGTAAAGGCTAAGGAGCAATTTCGCTCAATTAACCCTTCAGACAAAACCCCGGTTGGGATGTTTCAACAGGCGAGCGTGAAGGAGGCAGAGGCGGCGTTGAAATCAGCATGGGAGGCTTTTGAGGAGTGGCGGTTTGTGCCGGCAATTGAGCGGGCGAGCATTTTTTTGCGTGCGGCGAGAATTATGCGCGAGCGTCGATTTGAGTTTGATGCGGCGATGGTTCTGGAGGTTGGGAAAAACTGGCTGGAGGCGGATGCGGATTTTGCCGAAGCGGTAGATTTCCTTGAGTTTTACTCCCGGGAGGCGATTCGTTATGAGCAGCCGTGTGGTGTTACCCCTTATCCGGGTGAAATTCAGGAGGTGCGGTATATCCCATTGGGTGTCGGCGTGATTATCCCGCCCTGGAACTTTCCCTGTGCAATAATGGCCGGGATGACCACCGCCGCGGCAGTGAGTGGTAATACCGTGGTTCTGAAGCCCTCTTCTGATGCCCCCCTTGTTGCGACAATGTTTATCGAGTGTCTGGAGGAGGCGGGCTTACCTCCGGGTGTGGTGAATTTAGTTACCGGTCCGGGCGGGACGGTAGGGAATTATCTGGTTGAGCATCCAAAAACAAGGTTTATCTCCTTTACCGGTTCAAAAGAGGTCGGGTTAAAGATTGTCGAGCTCGCAGGGAAGTTGGCGCCAGGTCAAATCTGGATTAAACGGGTGGTTGCGGAAATGGGTGGGAAGGACTGTATTATCGTAGACTCTGAGGCGGACTTAAAAAGTGCGGTAGAAGGGGTGGTGGTTTCGGCGTTTGGATTTCAAGGGCAGAAGTGCTCTGCCTGCTCCCGGCTGGTCCTGGATGCAAAGGTGTACGATGAGTTTATTGACCTCGTAGTTGAGCGGGTGAAGAAGATAAAAGTTGGACCGGTAGAGGAGCAGGAAAATTGGTTAGGACCGGTGATAAATCAGAGTGCATTTAATAAAATTATGGAGTATATTGCGATAGGGAAAAAGGAGGGAAAGCTGGTTTTTGGCGGTAAGGGGGATGACCGGGAAGGTTTCTTTATCCAGCCAACGATTTTTGCCGATGTGCCAAGAAACGCCCGGATTGCCCAGGAGGAGATTTTTGGACCGGTTTTGGCGATAATCAAGGCGCGGAATTTTACCGACGCCCTGGCGATTGCCAATGGCACTGAGTACGGGCTTACTGGAGCGGTTTATACCCGGAATCGCGAGAAGATTATTCGGGCAAAAAGGGAGTTCTATGTTGGTAACCTTTACTTTAACCGGAAGTGCACTGGCGCCCTGGTTGATGTTCAGCCTTTTGGCGGATTCAATATGTCGGGAACGGACTCCAAGGCAGGGGGTAGGGATTACCTTCTGCTATTTTTACAGGCAAAGTCTATGACCGAGAGGTTCTGAATGCGCAAAAGGGTTATCATAATGGGTGCCGCCGGGATGGACTATCATACCTTCAATATGTTCTTTCGCGACAACGAGGAGTATGAGGTTGTTGGTTTCACGATGGCAGCCGAGCAAAACTTAGGAACGGTGGGAAGACTGCGGACCTATCCTCCAGTTCTTGCGGGCAGGCTTTATCCCCATGGTATTCCTACTTTTTATGAAAAAGAACTATTAGAATTAATAAAGCGATTTAATGTTGATGAGGTAGTCTTTGCCTATTCGGATGTCAAGCACGAATTTGTGATGCACCGGGCTTCAGAGGTTTTAGTTGCTGGTGCTTCCTTTCGGCTGCTATCTCCCCGGTTTCTCCAACTCAAGGCACAAAAACCGGTAATTGCGGTTTGCGCGGTCAGAACCGGTTGTGGTAAGTCTCAAACCTCGCGCCGCGTTTACGAGATTCTCCGTTCAAAAGGGTTGAAGGTGGTGGCGGTGCGTGAGCCGATGCCTTACGGAGAATTAGAAAACCAGGTGTGGCAACGGTTTGCGAGCTATGAAGATTTGGACCAGGCGCAGGTTACAATTGAGGAACGGGAGGAGTATGAGCCCTACATTGAGGAAGGGATGGTGATTTATGCTGGCTGTGATTACCGGGAGGTGTTAAGGCGGGCAGAGGCGGAGGCGGATGTGATTGTCTGGGATGGCGGCAATAATGAAATTTCTTTCTTTGTCCCGGATTTGTTAATTGTTCTCACCGATCCTTTACGCGTCGACCATACCACCGCTTATCACCCCGGCGAAGAAAATCTGATGATGGCGGATGTGGTGGTTATTAACAAACAGGATTCAGCCAAACCTGAGGCGGTTGCCCGTTTGAAGGAGTTGGTAAGAGAGAAAAATCCCAAGGCGATAATTGTTGATGCGGATTCACCACTTAGTGTTGAGCAGCCGGAGAGAATTAAAGGTGCCCGGGTTTTAGTAGTTGAGGATGGACCAACTGTTACCCATGGTGAGATGCCTTATGGTGCCGGAAGGATTGCCGCGGAGCGGTTTGGTGCCAGGGAGATAGTTGACCCCAGACCATATGCGGAGGGCTCCCTCGCTAATGAGTTGCGACGCTCTCGCCATCTTGACCGAGTCCTGCCGGCGATGGGTTACTCTCCGGAACAATTAAAAGAACTACAGGAGGCGATTAATCGCGCGGAGTGCGACCTGGTGGTAAGTGGCACCCCAATAGACCTCGGAAGGCTGATTAAAACCAACAAACCGGTTATTCGGGTCCGCTACCGGCTCCAGGAAAAGTCCCACCCCAACCTTGAAGAGATTATCTCCGCAAAACTTAAAGGGCAAAAGCCAAAATGAAGATAGGAGACCCGTCTTCGGTCTCTAAGAGGCGGTCTTTTCTTTTATGGATATAGAAAAAAAGATTCTAACCGCGCTGAGGGAGAGGCCGGGGCATAGTGCGACAATCTCGGACCTGGTTACTCGGTTAGGAATAGACCAGTCTTTGATTATGGTCTCTGCCCAAAATTTGAGAGAAAAAGGGTTGGTAACAATCAAGGAGGAGTATTACCAGGAGTTGGCGCGGGGAAAGGAGTGGCAGGAGGGGTTTCCTGAACGGCTGGCATTAGAAAAAATTGCCGGTTATGTTGGAAATACAGGCGAATTGGAACTTGCTCAACTCCCTTTGCTTCTTAACAAGGAGGATGTCCGCTCCCTTCTAAAATGGCTAACAAAGCGGGGGTGGTTGGAGCGGGAGGGAAATCGCATCCGTCTTACCGAGAAGGGGAAAAGGGCGGTTCTGGGCGAACTGGATGCGGATGAAAAAATCAATCAAGAACTCAAGGATAAAGAGGCGGTTACATCGTTAAGTTTAAAAAAGGGGTTCACCGATGAAGAAATCGAGACCGGGCTCAAACTATTACAGGGGAGGGAGAGTTTAGTCCGGATTAAAAGACGCACCCTCCGTATTTTAACCCTCACCCCTGCTGGGATAGAACAGATAAGGGAAAAGGTTGAGGTTAAAGAAGAACCCGCTACCACTGTTACTCAGATTACCCCTGAACTATTAGCATCGGGTAGGTGGCGCACGGTCCAATTCCGTGCTTATGATGTCACTCTGCCAACCAAACCCAAATTTATTGGCAAAGCCCATCCACTCTCACGGATTATTCAAAAGGCGCGAAGGGCGTTTTTGGAGATGGGTTTTGAAGAGGTCTCTTCACCAGTAGTTGAAACCGCTTTCTGGGACTTTGATGCGCTATTTCAGCCCCAAGACCATCCGGCTCGGGAGATGCAGGACACCTTCTATGTGGCACTTCCGAATAAAGCGGTTTTACCGCAAGAGGAAATACTCCAACGGGTAGCATTAACGCACGAGAATGGATGGGAGACCGGTTCGCGGGGGTGGCGTTACAAGTGGGACCGAACCGAGGCGGAGAAACTCCTTCTCCGCACCCATACCACCGCCGCAACCATAAGGGCGCTGGCGGAAAACCCGAACCCACCCAGAAAAGTGTTCTGCATCGGCAAGGTCTTCCGACGGGAGAATATGGATGCGACCCACCTCCCTGAGTTCATCCAGATTGACGGTATTGTGATTGACGAGAGCGCTTCCCTGGTAACTCTCTTTGGGACGCTAACTGAATTCTATCGCAAAATGGGAGCAAAACAGGTTCGATTTCGCCCTTCATATTTCCCTTATACCGAGCCAAGTGTCGAGGTTTTTGCTAACTTAGGGAGGCTGGGCTGGGTGGAAATGGGCGGTGCCGGGGTATTTCGCCAGGAGGTTGTTAAACCTTTTGGTTGTCGGACTCGGGTTCTTGCTTGGGGGTTGGGATTGGAAAGGGTGGCGATGATGCGTTACGGAGTTCAAGATATCCGGAAACTCTATTGGGCAGATATCAACTGGCTCCGGATGGAGGCAAAACTGAGAATGGATAGGTAAATGCCTGCCTTAGAAATAGCCCCTTCGCGCCTTTGCAATTTAATCGGACAGAAACTCTCCTTTGATGAACTGACTAAAATCTTAGCGGAAATCGGTTGTGATGCAGAACCCGACCCTACCACCGGCGTCCTGAAACTTAACCTTTTACCAGCAAGACCCGACTTATTTGATGCCTGTGGACTGGCAAGGTGTATCAAAGGCTACTTAGGGATAGAGACCGGGTTCAAAGTTTATAATTTAAAAAAGTCTAATATCACCATCAGGGTAGAAAAGGATGTTTTAGAGGTTCGTCCTTTCATTGCTGGCGCGATAGTAAAGGGGTTAATGATAGAGGAAGAACTCCTAATGGAAGTAATGGCACTTCAGGAAAACCTTCACTGGGGATTGGGCAGAGACCGGCGCCGGGCGTCAATCGGTATTTATGACCTGGCCACTGTTGAGCCGGATTTTATTTACCGGACGGTTAAACCTGATGGGGTCAAGTTTATTCCTTTGGATGGCATTCCTGATAGGTCGGGGGTTGCGGTGACCCCGGAAGAGATTCTTGCCTTTCATCCTAAGGGGAAGGCGCACCGGCACCTGCTAAAAGGTTTCCCGCGATATCCTTTGCTCATTGACCGAACGGGCAAGGTTCTTTCCCTGCCACCAATCATAAACAGCGAGGAGACCAAGGTCTCCCTTACTACCAAAGACCTGTTCATTGATGTTACCGGTTGGGAAGAGTGGGTGGTTAGGAAGACGATTGATGTATTGGGAGCGAGCCTTGCCGACCTTGGTGGTGAGGTTTTTAAGGTTACTGTGGTATATCCAGATGGACAGGTATGGGAAACACCGGTGATGCAGCCCGAAGAGATGGAGATTGACTTAAAAGATGTGAAAGATGTAATTGGGATAGAGATAGAAGGGGAGAGAATAATTCACCTTCTTAAACGGATGCGCTTTGACGCGGAAATAATAGGGAGGGAGAAAGGTAAAGGGTTTGCCTCTACCTTAATCAAAGTCCTTATCCCACCTTACCGCGCCGATATCCTTCACCCTTGGGACATTATTGAGGACATTGCGATTGCTTATGGCTATCACAATATACCTCCCAAACCGGTTTCAACGGTGACCGTTAGCGCTCCGCTGATAATTGAAGAGTTCAGCTCACTTTGCCGGGATGCCCTTATCGGGCTTGGTTTTATCGAGATAATGAGTTTGTGCCTTACCAATCCCGAGATGCAGTTTGATAAATTGGGGCGTCGTGATGATGGGTTATCGGTTTTAGTCAAAAACCCGGTGAGCACCGAGCAAAGAATGCTTCGGCGTCACCTACTCAGTGGAGTCTTAGAGACATTCAGCAGAAATGCTACCCAACCTCTTCCCCAAAATATCTTTGAAATCGGCGATGTTTTTGAGATTGACCAAAATAGTGAAACTGGTTCGCGGACGCGCCGGCACATCGCTATCGGCATCGCCGATGCTAAGGCGGGATTTAGTGACATTAAAGCGGTAATAGACGCCTTTGCCCGGGAGTTAAACTTTCCGCTACTATTTACCGCTAAGGAAGAGATGCCATTTTTAACCGGAAGATGCGCAGAGGTTTATCTTTCAAATGGGACCCCAGTCGGAATTGCCGGTGAGGTCCATCCAGAAATTCTTGAACGATTCAATTTAACCGTGCCGGTAGTCCTCGCAGAGCTTGATATAGATTTACTACTCAATGCTCCGAGTTAATATTTTGGGTTGATAGAGTATTATGGGTTATAAGATAACCTTTTTTCTGTTAACAATCATCCTCCCCGGTTTTGCCTCAACTACCTTCTTTCCTGGCAAGACAACCGAGGTGCAATTAGTCGCTAATCGGACAACAGGGGTTGAGTTTGATTTTATTTCGGGTGAGACCCAAGTTGTTGAAGGGAAGAATGGTTCTACTGTGAGAATGTTAGGGGCAGATGGGTTTGCCGGACCCGGCGAACCAGACTTGCCGGGAAAAATAGTTTTAATTGGCGTAGGGCAAGAAGGGGATATTAAAATCAGTTTTTCGGTTGAAGGAACTGAGGAGCTGAGTGGGGTGGAGGTAGCGCCGGTGTCCGATTTGAGTGAGCGGGAAGTGGTGCCCAAGGAGATGTTTAGAGAAGATAAGTTCTGGCCGTCCCGGGTAGCGGAGTTGTTAGCGGTTGAAATTATCCGGGGAGTTAGGGTAGCAAGGGTTAGGATGAGTTCGGTGCAGTTCAATCCGGTTAAGAAGGTCCTTAAGATTCATCAAAGGGTGCGAGTAAAGATTACTTTTTCCCAGCCGCCTCGTGTTCACTATTACCAGGATGTGTTGGATGGTTTATTGGCGGAGATTCTTTTGAATGGAAAAGAGGCGGTGAAATGGAAGAGGGTTGAGCCCCGAACCGATTCGATAAATTTTTACAATCGGTACAGTTTTTGGTGTCGGATTAAAATTGAGAGCACCGGAGTTTACCGGATTACCCCTCAGGAGCTTAAGGAGGTCGGTTTTGAGACCAAAACAATAGACCCCAGGAGTTTCCGAGTCTTCACAATCGGCAGGTATCAGATTAACGGTCCTTATCCGGATACGATGGTTGAAGTTCCGATTTATGTTAAAGGAGAAGAGGATGGTAAGTTTGATGCCAAGGATTACATTCTTTTTTACGCCCGTGCCCCATCTTTTTGGAATGACTCATTAACCGAATGGGTAACAAACTATTACACCAAAGAAAAGGTGTTTTGGCTTACCTGGGGTGAGGGGCAGGGTAAGCGAATGGAGGTGGTTTCCGGGATTGGTGCGACGGGTCCAGTTAACCGGGGATGGAATAAAGTCCGGCTGGAAGAGGATTTACTCTGCCCAGCCCGGGGTGGTTTGCTCTGGGTTTGGGAGCGTTATAATAATGCGGGGTTACCAAGCGCAAAATTCTTCCGGGAGTTTTCTCTACCTAACCGGGATACACTTAAGAAAATGGCGATCCGTTTTTATGGTTGGACGGAAGCGAGTAGCACCTCCTATCAGGCAATACTTTCGTTAAATGGGGTGGAACTTGATACGCTGGTAATTGTGGCAAAAAATCAAGGAGCACCACCCAATACGTTTGTGTTTGATACTCTACCGGCTTTTGCGGTCGCCCGTCAAGACAAGAAAGAGACCTTAGGGGTGGAACTGTTAGGGGCGGGGGATGTTTATCTTGATTACATTGAGATGGATTATGTGGCGCGACTCGAGCTCTCAAAAGCACAACCTTTCCTTGAGTTTTTTGCTACCGGTCCGGGAGATTTTGCCATTGATGGCGCGGGTGAAGATATTTTTGTTCTTGATGTTACTGACCCAGAAAAACCTCAGCGGGTAGAAGGTGAGGTTAAAGGGGGTCAGTTCCGATTTAGAGTTCACACCTTAGAAAGAAGGGTTTTCTTCTGTCTTCGCTCCTCTTCTGCCCGATTGGTTAAGGTTCTTGAAGAGCGTAAGCCAGGTGGTTTACGAACCCCTTTAGAAAGGGCGGACTACTATATTGTTTGCCCCGGCGAGTTTCTCCCGGTTGCCCGGCTTTTTGCTCGCTATCGGGAGGGGAATATTCCCGGGCTTCCCAATGCCCAGGTTAAGGCGGTTGCGCTTGATGAGATTTATGATGATTATGCCTTCGGAATGGAGGAGCCCGGGGCAATCAAGGCGTTTCTTTCGGCAAAGAGACCGGCGTATGGACTTTTAGTCGGCGATGCCACTTATGATTACAAAGACAACCTGCGGTTGGGTAAAACACCCGGGGTTCCTACCTATCAGATCGGCTTTGACCTTGATTATGAGGTTTATAACCCTTATGTGATGGCGCTTGAGGCTTGGTATGCGGATTTTGAAGGTGGTGGGTCAAGTCCGGATATGATTCTTGCCCGGGTTACCTCCCGCAGCGCTTATGAGTTCCGCCAGTTCTTCGAGAAGGTAAAACGGTATGAGAGTCAAGAGTTGGGTATATGGGCAAAGCGTTTTCTGCTATTAGGTGACGATGAATATTTAGGCAGTAAAGAGCGTCGGGAAAGTTTTATTCATATTGGATGCTGTGAGGATATGGTGGCGCTCGCGGGTAATAGGCTTGATATTGCCAAATTATATTTAACTGAGTATCCGCTTGAAGCGATAAACTCAAAACCGAAGGCAGAGGCGGAACTTTTGCGTCAGTTGAATTTGGGGGCTTTGCTATGGTGCTTTTTTGGACACGGTGCCGGGTTTCAGTTGTGCCATGAGCGGGCGTTTCATATTGAGGATGTGCCCAGGGTTCAGAATGGCACCAGAAACCCGCTGGCTTTTTTTGGTTCGTGTGGTGTTGGTCGGTTTGATGATACCCGTTATCAGGCGATTGCCGAGGAACTGGTTCGGAGCGAGCAGGGTTGCATTGCGACGATGGGCGCGTCTAAGGCGACATATCCTGATGGTAATAAAAGATTTGCAAACACATTCTTTTCCCGACTGCTGGCAAATTTAGCCGGACCGATTGGTCCAGCATTTTTTGAGGCCTGGTTGACCTACAACCTTTACATTTTGTTTGGTGACCCAGCGACCAGACTTGGTATTCCGGTAGTTGATAGCCCACCAGTTGTTACTCCGGATACCTTTTATCCCGGAGGGAGGGTTGAGTGGCGGGCAAATTCACAATTAACCAATGGTTTTTTTGCGGTCCGGGCTACTGAAGCAGAATTGGAGCGGTTCTACCAATCGGATGTAGGCTCAATTACTTATATTCTTCCCGGTCAGGAGGTTTTCCGCGGGCTGGGGAGCTTTAGTGATAGTAAACTTGAGGGTGGATTTATTGTGCCGAGAGTGGAGTTCCCAGATACTTTATATCTCGGAAATGGGAGATATGTCCGGATGAGGAACTCCTGTCGGGTAAGCGGGATAGTGTGGGGTTCAAGAACTGCTACCCAAAACAATGTTTATACCATTCTTTCCCTGCCTTTATATTTAAGCCCTGATGTTCTGCCATCTCAAGACAGTGCCCCACCCGAACTTATTGCCTATGCGGGAAATGTCCGATTGAAATTAAACGACACCACCCGAGTTCCAAAAAGATTTAATTTAATCGGCAAGGTATCTGACCCGGCGGGTATCCTGCTCACCAGCGACCCGGATTATGGGCTCTCCTTTTATACCGGCGACCCAACTCAACGGGTTGAACTTACCGCATCCTTCACTTATGACCCCAACTCTTCAACCTCAGGCAGGTTTAGTTACCCGGTAGAACTGGATAAAGAAAAGGGCTCATTAGTGGTAGTCGCCTCGGACAACTACCTTAACCGCCGGGAGGCGGTTTACCATCTTGTAACCGACCGGCGCGACGATTTGCGACTGGATAGTTGCTTTGTTTATCCCAACCCGGTAAAAACAACCGCCTGGTTTACATTTGTCCTTTCCCGGGCCAGTCGGGTTACGATAAAAGTGTGGAGCATATCCGGGAGGCTGGTGCGGATATTAGGACCGAAGGAGTGTCTGTTTGGCTACAATCAGATAGAATGGGATGGGCGAGACCAGGATGGTTACCCGCTGCCCAATGGCGTTTACCTTTACAAAATTGATGCCCATTTGCTTGAGGCAACCGGTAGCGGCGGAATTGCTCGTTCTACCAGTTACCGCGACCGGTTTATTATCCGTCGTTGATCTGTTATTTCGAGCCTACACCCTCCTCATTGCCAGCTGAAGGTGAAGCGGTCCCATTCGCCCTTCCACCCAATGAGGTTCTCCTGCTCCAAGGAGGGTCTGTTCGGAACGGCGTCCCACCGGCTGAGAATGAGTTTTTCGGTTGAAGGATACTACCAGCCCGAAATCGGCGGAAGTAAATCCCGTTAGCAGGCTCTGACTCGGCAAAAACAGGGAGATGAAGGCAAGAGGAAGTCTCATCATCTATTCCCCAGTTGCACCTTTGCCTTTAGTGCTTCCAGTTCCTGACGCAGTTCCTGATTCTCTTGATAAAGCGCCTGAATTGCGGCAAAGAGAACACCATCAGCATCAGCCATATTGATGGCGGTGTTGGTTTCGCCAAATCCAAAGGCGTTATAGAACTCCTGGGCTACCGGACCGATGTGTCTAGTACCGTCATTCTGGGAGCGGAGTTTGTAATTTCTGATGCGGAGATTGGCGATTTTTTCCAGTAACGCCCTTTTATCAACCTCACGAAAGTCCTCTTTATTAGAGCTGTCACAGACTGAAGACCAGGAGTTGGAGCCCGGGTTTAGCACCACACCGGTATTCATCTCCAGATTAGAGAAGAACCAGGCGCCCCCGCGGGCCCGAACCCGCCACTGATTTTCACCTTCGGTATAAACCGAATCGTCTGCGGAAGGTGCGGAATCACTAAAGACAAAACTGCCGTTATGATTGGCTCGGGCGTAGCGACCAGCAGCAAAACTAAAAGCACCCCGGGCGGCATTATGCCAGCCGCCAGGCACAGCCGCAGCATAACCGGAGGCGGTATCAGCATATCCGCCACCAACAAAGGCATAAGGAGCCGAGGAGATGTTGTAGCGCCCGCCGGCAATGGTAGATGAAGAGTCCTTTGCTTGGTTTCCATAACCGCCGCCAATGAAACCGGCATAACCGGAGGCGGTATCAGCATATCCGCCACCAACAACCGCGTACCGACCTGAGGCAGCATTTTGCTCACCGCCGGTGATTGCTGAATACCAGCCCGAAGCGGTATTGTGGTCACCACCACAAACCGCTGAGTTCGATCCGGATGCGGCATTATAACTGCCGCCAGCAACTACCGTAGCAGGACCGGAAGCGACATTGCGTTGACCACCGCCGATTGCGCAATAGGAGAAGTTTTGTCCCTCAGAACCGGTGGTGCAGGCAACCCCGAAATTGGTATGGGTCTGGCGGAAAAACCCGTGAAGCATATTTCCCGACTTTCCCCGGGCGATGCCTACCTGGTTATATGTATATATAACACTGTCCGGGTCGCCTCTCCTCCAGGCGTTGTCGCCACCAACACTGTCATTTCTTGGTGCCCAGCCAAATGGGGTCCATTTTAGGACCTGGTCAACATTTGCTCCCATCTGATTGAGGTCTATGCCGGTGATTGTCCCATCAACAATCATCGCGGAAGTGATTGAGTTCGCCTGGCCTTCGTCAACAAATTTACCGCTTAGGGCAAGCGTGTCCTTTCCCTGAAGTTTATGACTATTGCCGGCAACATCGGCGCTATCAACCGCGGATGAAACATAGGCGTAATCGGCGGTATCCGAATAGGGTGCCTTGAAGTATGGTGAGGCATCATTGCGAACAATTGTGCCATCCACAATCATCGCGGAAGTGATTGAGTTTGCTTCGCCTTCGTCAACAAACTTAGCGCTTAATGCTAAGGTGTCTTTATTTTGAAGTTTATGGGCATTACCCGCTACCCGAGCGCTGTCTACCGCTGGCGCCACTTTTGCGTAATCGGCGGTGTCGGCGTAAGGCGCCTTGAAGTATGGTGAGGCATCACTGCGGACTATTGTTCCATCAACAATCATTCCGCTGGTTATTGAGTTGGGCTGACTGGTGCGGACAAAACCGGTGGTGTCCTTGCCTTGCAAAAGGTCGGCATTACCGGCTCGTTCGGTGAGATAGGCGTAGGCGACGGCGCCAATTCTTAACCGGGGTGAAAGTTCAATACTATTAATTTCCATTGCCAGGAAGAGTTGTCCGGCATCCGGAACCGAAGGGATTGGGGTGTTTGTGCCCAATAGAACCGAAAAGAGTCCATCCTTTGGTGCTACGGTTTGAGTTTCACTCCATAATGGTGTCCCACCAGTTGCTTGGGTGTAGAGCCGGAAAGTAATCTGGATGGCGGTGTCTGGGACCGGGATACCAAGGGTGTCGGTCAATTTGCCCTGATAGGAGAGGATTCTGGGGATGGTGATAACAAAAGATGGGTTAGTAGTAACCCGGGAATAATTTGCCACCGACTGGTAACTTTTTTGCGATTGGCCGATGACCGCATTATTATTCTGGGCGTTTGCCCAAAGCAAAACACCCAAAACGAGAAAAACTATCATTACACGCATTATGCCTCCTTTTTTAAAATTTGCCTTATGTTGACATTAGCAAAATTTGATTTGGCTGTCAAATGATAGGAAAATAAAAAGGTGGTCCGAGATGGACCACCTTTTTCCATTTCGGGATTTTAATCCTCGGCGACGATGGTTATTTCGCGCGCCTTGGACTTCTCCGATTTCGGGAGAATCAGCTCCAGGACTCCAGCCTTGTAAGATGCCTTTGCTTTGTCTCCTTCCACTTCTGCCGGCAGGGTAACCGTCCGCTGGAACTTGCCGTAGGCACGCTCAATCCGATAGTAGGTCTTCCCCTTCTTCTCCGATTCCTGCTTCCGCTCGCCCGAGATGGTGAGCGTATCACCGGAGAGGCTAACTTTGATGTCGTCTTTGTTCATACCCGGCAGTTCCGCCCGGACGATGATTGCATCTTCGGTCTCCTCAATGTCTAAGGCTGGTGTCCAGTAGGTCTCACCCCGCTCACGCGGGAACCGTCCGAATACCGAATCAAACAGCCGGTCCAGTTCATCCCGGAGCGAAACCATCTCCCGAAATGGGTCCCAAGTTGTTAGATGCTTTGCCATTTTAATCACCTCCTTTTATATTAATCTCCATTTTAATTAGACTAACTATGAGGTTTTAAGATTCAGGGTTTGGTGAGAGGAGAAGCAGTTTAACGAAAGAAGGGGGTTCGCAGTGAGAAAGAAGGGGGCGCAATGACCTCCCCCTTCGTCATTCCGAGCCGAATCCGATTCGGCGAAGGAATCTCATTAGGTGGAAGGGCAGAATGAGATTGCTTCGGTTTCTAACGAAACCTCGCAATGACAAAAAAACTTGACGGGATAGAATAAATAAATAAAATTAGGTATACCTAACATATGAGTGTGAAGAATAAGTTTTGTTCAAAAAGGGTTAAACTCGGTGAGAGTGGCGAGGATTATCTGGAGGCAATTTTTCTCTTGGAGAAGAAGGAAAGCCCGGTGCGGGTGAAGGACATCGCCCGGTTTTTGGCGGTCAGTCGCCCATCGGTGGTGGAAGCCTTACAGGTTTTGGCGGGTAAGGGGTTAGTGAAGCATAAATATTATGGCGGGGTAGAGTTGACGCTGGCGGGCAGGTTGCGGGCGGATGCGGTTTATAAAAGGCATCGCCTTTTGGAGCGGTTTTTGCACCAGGTTTTAGGTGTAAGCGCGGAGGTGGCAAAGGTTGATGCCTGTCGGTTAGAGCATTCGCTTTCAAAAGAGACAATCAAGATGATAATCAATTTTGTGAAAGGAAAGTGAGGGGATGAAAAAGCTGAGTGAACTCAAGGTTGGCGAGTGGGGGGTGGTGAAGGGCGTTGAGGGAACACCAGAATTGAGGCGTCGGTTAGAGACAATGGGCTTTGTTTCCGGGGTGGTAGTCGCGGTCAAGCGTTGTGCGCCGTTAGGCGACCCCCGGGCTTATGAACTCTTAGGTTACTGCCTCTCTTTGCGTCAGGAGGAGGCGGCGCTGGTATTGGTTGAGCCCTTTAAGGTTTACCCACTGACTCAGGCGCCAGCCGGGAGGTTGAAAGTGGTGGAGATTGGCGGGGGAAGGGGGATGCGAATGCGGTTGGCGCAGATGGGCATTGTTGAGGAAAAGGTTATCTTTCGGCAGGAGGATGGCGAAACCGGACCGGTTATGGTAGAAGTGGATGGCAGAGAGGTGCCGATTGGTCGGGGGATCGCGAGTCGGGTTTTGGTGATGCGAGAAGGAGATGAGGGAAAAGCGACCGATTAAAATTGCCATTGCCGGTAACCCCAATTCCGGGAAAAGCACCGTCTTTAACGCCTTGACCGGCGTGCGGGTTGCGGTGGGCAACTGGCCTGGGGTGACGGTAGAAAGGCAGGAGGGCAAGTCGGTATATCAGGGGCACACGGTTACGGTTGTTGACCTTCCGGGAACTTATACGCTTGATGCTTGGACAATTGACCAACGTATCGCCCGGGAGTTTCTGATTAAGGAGAAACCGGATGGGGTAATTGCGGTGGTTGACGCGGGTAATTTGGAACGGAATCTGTATCTGGTAGTTCAGTTGTTAGAAATGGGCGCCCGGGTAGTTTTGGTTTTGAATATGATGGATATCGCCCGGGAAAAGGGGATTGAGATTGATACCGCTAAACTTGGTAGAGTCTTAGGAGTGAAGGTAGTGCCAACCGTTGCGGTTACCGGCGAGGGGATTGATGAACTGCGTCAGGTGATTCACAACTTAGGAAGGGAGGAGATGGTCACCGCGCCCCTCCGGATTGAGTATGGTGGGGAAATTGAGCGGGGGATTGAACGGGTAGCAAATGCCTTAACCGGGAAGGTTTTAGATAATGAACGGCGGTGGTGGGCGTTGAAACTATTAGAGGGTGAAAAGGGGTTAGGGGAGATGGGTGAGGCGGAGAGGGTGGCAGAGTTGGTTCGCGGGGAAATTGCCCAAAGGCATAAGCACGACGCCTGTAGTGCAATCGTTGAACGGCGTTTTGGGTTTATTAAAGGGGTAATAAAAGAGTGTCTGCGCCAACGCCCAGAGAAAGCCCGCGGGTTGGAACTGACCGAGGCGATTGACAGTATTGTTCTCAACCGCTGGGTCGGGGTGCCAATTTTCTTTCTTTTGATGGGGTTGACATTTTACTTGGTGTTTGCGTTGGGGACACCGATAGCAGAACTTATCTCACAGCTTTTTGGGTTCTTGGGTGAGAAACTTACCGCCGGTCTTACCATTTTACGGGCGCCGGAATGGGTTGGTTCACTTCTCAGTGAGGGGCTAATCGGTGGGATTGGCACGGTTCTTAGCTTTGTGCCCAATATTGCGATTCTTTATCTTATTCTCGCCCTTTTGGAAGACTCAGGCTATATGGCTCGTGCCGGGTTTGTGATGGATAAGTTTATGCACCTTTTAGGTCTACACGGCAAGTCGTTTATTCCGATGATTATGGGTTTTGGCTGTAATGTGCCAGCGATTCTGGCAACTCGGACGCTGGAGTCGCGCAAAGACCGGGTGCTGACCATTTTGGTTAATCCACTTATTTCCTGTTCCGCCCGGATGCCGATATATGTGCTTTTTACCGGGGTGTTTTTTACAAAACACCGGGGGCTGGTGGTTTTCTCTTTGTATCTCTTGGGGATTATTTTGGCGGTACTGGTGGCGCGGATTTTCCGAAGCCTGTTTTTTCGGGCTGAGGTGGCGCCTTTAATTATGGAGTTACCGCCTTATCATTCACCGACATTGCGGACGGTTCTGCGCCCAACCTGGTTCCGGATTTGGATGTTTATTCGCCGGGCCGGGATGGTGATTGCGCCCGCGGTGGTGATTATCTGGGTTTTAGCCCGCCTGCCCTGGGGTGTTCCACCCGCCTCGGCAGAGAGTGTCTTAGGTAGAAGTGGCAGGGTTTTTGTCCCGCTCCTTGCACCGGCAGGGTTTGGTTACTGGTGGGCTGGGGTGGCTCTTCTTACCGGGGTGGTGGCCAAGGAGGTGGTGGTTGGAACATTGGCAACAATTCACGGTGGGGAAAAGGAGAGTTTAATCCCGGTTCTCCAGAGGTATTTCACCCCGCTTTCCGCTTATGCCTTTATGGTGATGTCTTTGCTTTATCTTCCCTGCATTGCCACATTTGCGGCAATCCGCCGGGAACTGGGCTGGCGCTGGGCTCTCTTTACCGCCGGCTACACCCTTATTTTAGGATATTTGACCGCAACCGCAATACACCAGATAGGTAGGCTCTTTTTATGAACCAACCCGGTTTACCAATTCAAAGAAGGAAACACCCTTTTTACTTAATCCTCTTTGCCCCATTAGTAGTTATTGCCGGAGCATCCCTTTTTGTGATTTTGCAACGAAAGCCAAGAGTTCCTTGTGGTCCGGAGTTGCCCTCACCCGATTCGGTTTATTATTGCGGTGATGTGCTTAAAAAAGGTGAAGTCCTGGCTGGTTTGCTTATCCGCTACTGTATTGTGCCGGAGAAGATTAACGCTATCTATCAAGCACTATCAACGATAAAGTTTCCGTTCAACCAGATGAAAGCGGGAGATTCGGTCTCTTTATATTATCAAGGGTTAGGTCTGAGCGGGATTGATTACCATCAAAATATCATCACCACCTATCAGGTGCGGTTTGACAGCAATGGGGTTGCTGAGGCGACCAGAATTGTTAAACCGGTGGATACAACCAGGAGCGCAATTATCGGGACAATTGAAGGCTCCTTATGGCACTCACTATTAAAAATTGGCGGAACTCCAGAATTAGTGATTGGGTTTGCGGAAATTCTCCAGTACGACATTGACTTTTTTACCGAGTGCAACAACGGGGATACTTTTGAACTCCTGGTTGATAAACTGACGGTTGAAGACAAACTTTATCGGTATGGGAGGATTTATGCGGTGCACTATAAGAGTAAAACCGAGAATGTTTATGGTTTTTATTTTCGCGACCCTTCCGGGCACTGGGATTACTATAATGAGAAGGGGCAGTCTTTAAGAAAGACGCTTTTGCGTTCGCCCTTGTCCTATGCCCGGGTCTCCTCATTTTTTGGCAAGCGGTTTCACCCGATTCTGCGGGTGGTGAGACCACATCAAGGGGTTGATTATGTTGCGCCGAAAGGGACACCGGTGAGCGCAGTTGCCGATGGGGTGGTAACGATGGCAAGCTGGTATGGTGGTTATGGGAAGATGGTAGAAATTAAACACTCCGGCGGGCTGGTCTCCCGTTATGGGCACCTTTCTCGTTTTGGACCCGGGATTAAGGTGGGGAAACGGGTCCGTCAGGGTGCAACTGTCGGCTATGTTGGTGCGACCGGACTGGCGACGGGTCCACATCTTCATTTTGAGATTCGGCGGGGTGGTAAGCCGGTGAACCCGTTAAAGGTGATTCCGCCAAGGGCGGAGCCAGTGGCGAAGAAATACTGGCACGAGTTTGAGGCACAAAAGAACGAGTATCTTGCTCAGTTAAGGGGCGAGAACCAGTTTACCGACTATAAACCGGTCTCTATCTCTAAGTAAAAATTTCTCCCCACAACCGGGTAGCCTTTTATTGTTTGGTAATGGCGGTTAAGGATGTTTCGGCAACCAAATACCAGCCATCCGTTAAAAGATTTTAAAGCCGTCAACTCCGGGCTTAGTGAGGTGAGGACCTTAAAGATATTTACCATAAAATCACCATCAAGGAGAAAGTAGCCGGGCAAAGCGGAGGAGTTTTCTTCATCAGCATAACGGGATGAAATACCCTTACCAGTGGCGACAAATCTGCATAATGGCAGGGTGTCATCTTTCAGATATGCGAGCCAGATAGAGGTCCGGGCAGAGAATCTTGGTCTGTAGGGCAAATCTTTTCTTTCCGTTTGGCACCTTTGATAGGTCGCATTGCCACTAAACCCAAAACGGGTTAAGTTGAGAGAACCTTCCAGTTCCAATCCGGTTATTCGGGCTTGGGCGATGTTTACCGGTCTCCACACATGGGCGGTGTCAGGTTGCCACTGAATCAGATTGGAGAGCGAGGAGCGGAACAGGTTCACCCGCCACAGTCCGGTTTCACCAATAGACCCGCCCAAGCCGCCGTCAATCCCGGTTGCCCATTCCGGCGAAAGGGTTGGATTTCCTTTAGTCCAGGGGTCTTCAGGCCAGTAGAGTTCGTTAAATGTTGGCGCCCGAAAGGAGCGATGGATGCCAAAATAGAGGTTTAAAGGTGGGGTTGGCATTTCTAAGGATGGTGCAAAGGGGGTTAAGGTAAAAGCGAGTTTTGGCGAGAGCGCGCCATAAAACCTATCTCGCTGCCATCCCGAGTCAGACCTTCTCCCCTGTTGTAATAGGTCGTAGCGGAGCGCCGGATTAATGGAGAGAAATGCCCTTTCTCCCTCTCTTATTTGATAGTTGCCCTCAAAACAGGCGGAATTGGTCCAGCGATAGGGGGATGAGACCTTGGTGCTTTTTGCCTCTTCATAATAGGATTCCAATCCAATGTTACCGGTTAGCAGTTTGATTGGCTCAAACCATTGATTGAGATTGAGACTGGTTTGATGAACCTGATGGGTGTCATTGGCGGTGAAGTAAGGGTCGGGGTTGTGGTAGTTCTGATGGGTTCGTTGATGGGAGATTCTTACTTGGAGTCGTGCCTTTTCACTCTCAAAAATGTCGTAGCCGAGAGCGGTTAAGAGTTGGATGTCCCTGAGCCGGGCGCTGTCAGAGGGAAAGTCAAGCGGTCCGGGTGAGCCACGCTCGGCGATGGTGAACCCAGTAAGAAGGGAGAAGTAGTGGGGTCCGATAGCGGCGAGGGTTTTGAGGAGCAGATTACCGCGAGTAAGGTCGGCGTTTTTGCGGATGCGGATTGAGTCCAGGGTATCACGATAGGGGAAGTTATTCTTGGCGTTCATAAAACCGGCGGTGAAGAGATAGTCAATCCTACCCGGTCCAGAGATGCTGAAGTTGGCATACCTTTTGCCAAAAGAGCCAATTCCGAGGCTGGCTTTGGGCTGAAAATGCTCAATTTTCGGCGTGAGGATATTGATTACCCCACCGATGGCATTGGCGCCGTAAATTGGTGAGGCGCCACCCCGAACCACTTCAATCTCATTGGCTAAAAATGGGGCAACCAGGGTTAAGTCCGCCTGGTTGTTCAGGCTGGAGTTGAGCCGAACCCCATCCAGCATAATTAAGGTCTGTTCCGCAGTCGCGCCGCGCAAAGAGATGGTGTTGAGATTTGGATACTCGTTTACCATCACTCCGGGCGCGGCTTCAATTAAATCGCTGATATCTATCTGCCCGCGGGTTAAAACCGGACTATTTTCTATTAAGGTTACCGGTGAAGGAGGTTCTAAGGTGGTCTTTAACCGGCTGGCGGTGGTGGTCACCCCGGCAACCGGAATTGAGCGCGGATAAAGAAAGAGGGTTAGGGTATCTTTTGTTGATACATCCTTCCAGACATTTGATTTGTAGCCAATATGGGACGCATAAATGGTAACACTACTGGGAATGTTTGGTCCTTTCAGGGTCCATTTTCCTAAGGAATCGGCAGAAACAAAAACCTCCCAACCGGGAGAGGTGAGCCGGAGTTGAACATAGGGGATGGGCTCCCGGGTTAGAGCATCAACCACTCTACCCTGGAATCCCGCTCCGGAGATTAAAAGATAAAATATTATACTCATTTCGGTTCTCCTTTCTGCACAAGTTAAACCGACCTATGAGAGTAGCCAGGTCTCCTGGCTTGCGGCACTCCCCATCGCCTTCCCACCCAATTGGGGCAGTGGCTGTGATGGGGTTATAAAACCGCTCACAGTGGGCGAGACCGCCGCCGATTTTCACGGCGTTCCCTGTACCTGAAATCCTCAGGTAACCGGCTTGCCATTTGGCTTCCGGTCTGCCACCCTCTCCCAATATTATATTTTCTTCGCCTTAAAAGTCAAGAATCTCTTTGCACCCAAATTCCGCCATTACCTCACTACAACCAGTTTCCTCCTTTCCTCATCCAACTTTTACTTCCCCTCTCCTTGCAACTAAATCAGGCTTATTTTTGACTTATTGAAGCATTAAGTTAATATAAGTAAAAAGGAGGCGAGAGTGAAGCAGAGCGTGTTTTTAGGTATCTTGGGAGTGGTTTTACTGCAAATCGGGCAAGCTCGCTGGGTTCCTTTTGAGCCGGGTGCGCCCGAAAGAGCGGCAGACTTTAAGGTCCTCAGTTCCAACTCCGAAAAGACGGTGGTTGAACTCAATCTTAGCGGGCTTTATGTTGAGGATGTTTCTGTTCAGGATAGGGTTTTCCAGACTCTGGAATTAGGAATCCCGGCCGGTGGGCTGTTAACTGAGGTCGGTTCGCCGCAATTGCCGGTTGTTGCCCGATTCATTGCGATTCCCGACGATAAAGATGTCCAGATAAAGGTCTTGGAGGAGGATGTTGTTACTCTCACCGGTTACAATGTCTATCCCGCCCAAAAGCCCCTGCCCGAAGGAAAAAGCGAAGGAGAAGAAGGTTTTGTTATTGATGAGAAGAGGTATTCAACCGATGAGTTCTACCCGGATGTTTCTGCCCGCATCGGCGTGCCGATGATTATGCGTGACTTCAGACTGGTGCAGTTGGTGCTTCAGCCGGTGCGGTTCAATCCGGGAACTGGCGAATTAAGGGTGGCGCGGAAACTTTTGGTGGAGTTACGCTATGAGGGTCATTCCAATCTTAATGTCAAAACCAGACCAAGGTGGAGAATTTCCCGGGCTTTTGAGCCTTTATATAAATCTTTTATCGCCAATTATAAGTTTCTTCCCCGAACCGAAAAGGCGGAGGATGGCTGTTATTTAATTATTGTGAATGACAACTTTGTTAGTGCGGTGGCGGATTTTGCTAATTGGAAGAGGCGTAAGGGCTGGCGGACCGAGGTGGTAACAATATCGGAGATTGGTGGCAATGACACGGCGCTGATTTATAATTATATTCATAATGCCTATAACAACTGGACCTATCCCCCGGAGTATGTGCTTTTAGTTGGCGATGCCCCGGAATATCTTCGCTGTAACCGCTGGCCCGGAGAGAGTGATGCGTCTGACCTTTACTACTCTCTGCACGAAGGGGATGATATCCTGGCGGATCTGTTTATCGCCCGGGTTTGTGCCCGAAGCCTAAATGAGGCGGAGTTAATGTTGAATAAACTTTACAAATATGAGATGGAACCTTATATGGGCAATACCGGGTGGTTTAATAAGGTGTGTGCTTTGGCTGGTTATGAAGGGACTCCCCGTTTCTGGTCGGTAGTGATAAGAATCAGGAACTATGTTATGAACAACCCTTTTACTCAGTTTGACACCCTTTTTCAGCGCTGGGGTTTGAACACCGCCCAGGGTTTGACCGACTCTTTAAACCTCGGTCGCGCCTGGATGCTTTATCGTGGTCATGGCGATGTTGACGCCTGGGCAAATGTCACCCCATCCTGGACCAACTCCAATGTCTATGGGTTAAATAATGGTAGAATGACACCGATAGTTATTGCACCGACCTGCCTTTCTGGGAATTTTGATGAAAATTATGACTGCCACGCAGAGGCCTGGCTTAAGGCGGGTGAGGAGAAGGGTGGTTGCGGGTATTTTGGCTCTTCTGAGGTGAGTTACTCCGGCTATAACGACTCACTTGCCGCGGGGACATTCCTTGGTTATGTTGACAGCCTCTCCTTTACCTTTGCCCAATGCACCCAGTGGGGCAAGCTGTTTATGCTCCTTGCCTATCCGCTACCCGACGAGATTTCCGAAGAGGAAATCTATATGTTCAATAACTTTGGGGAGCCGGAGTTGAACTGTTGGTCCCAGACACCTAAGGAGTTAACGGTAGCGCATCCGACGGTTGTGCCTATCGGCTCTTTTGATTTTCCCGTTGCTGTGAGCGTAGATGACAATCCGGTCGCAGACGCTTTGGTGTGCGTAATGTCAAATCAGGACACTTCGGTCTATTATGTTGGTCATACAAACTCTGCTGGTGAGGTTTTGTTTAACCTTCAGACAACTCAGCCGGGAGATTCGCTCTATGTAACCGTTACCGGTAGAAACCTTCTTCCCTATCTCGGCGCCGCGATTACAATTGCGCCCAACTCCGCTTATGTTCTCTATCGGCGCTCGGTTATCAACGACTCTGCCGGAAATAACGACGGAATTATCAACCCCGGTGAGACGATTAAGTTGCCTACCTGGGTGAAAAACTGGGGTTTACTTGAGGCAAATTCGGTTGAAGGCAAGCTCCGGACATCGGATTCAAAGATAACAATCACCGATTCGGTTAAGTCATTCGGCGATATACCCGCAGGCGACTCCGCCTGGACTGGTCTGAACGGATTTAGTTTTAATGTTGCCCCGAGTTGCACTAACGGTTACCAGTTGAAGTTCTCCCTGGAGTGCCGGGATGGGCTGGATTCGGTCTGGAACTCAAACTTCAGCCTATTGGTAGGCACACCGGTAATAACTTATGTTTCCAAAGTAATCAAAGATTCGCCCCCGGGTGGGAATGGCGATGGCAAACTTGACCCAAATGAGACCGCCAAGTTGTTTATCACCGTCCGTAACATCGGGTTGGGTCATGGCTATTCGGTTGCCGGAAAGTTACGCTCGGGTGATAGCCGGTTGCAGGTTGAGGACTCCCTCGGTGAGTTTGGGTATATCCCGAAGGAGTCAACCAAGGCAAACATTGGCGACCCATTTGTCGTTTACGCCCAAGGGACAATTCCACCGGAAACCCCGATTCCCTGCACCCTTTTAGTCAGTGCTCAAGGTGGATATAGCCGAATTTTACCTATTCAGGTGGTTGTGGGCGAAATTCGGGCTACTGACCCGATTCCGGATGGACCGCGCCAGCCACCACTTTACTGGGCTTATGACGATGTTGACACTTTTTATTTCCAGCATCCTGAATTTGACTGGGTGGAGATAAGGAACTTAGGGAATAGAATTACCTTAGAGGATGATGAAACAAAGACGATAAACCTGCCCGCCTCATTTGGTCCTTTTGTCTTCTACGGAGAGAGTTACGACAAAATCTCGGTCTGCTCCAACGGCTGGATTGCTCCGGGTTCCACCACCGAAGATGAGTATGACAACACCGCCCTCCCGAATCCTGATATGCCACCTTTGCTCGCCGCGAACTGGGACGATCTTTATCCCCCATACGGGGGTGGGGTGTGGTATTATCACGACAGCCTTAACCACCGGTTCATCGTTGAGTGGGATTCGGTCTATTATATCAGTAGCAGTGAGTGGGATAAGTTTGAAATCATTATTTACGACACCACGCTTAAGAGCCAGACGGGTGACAATCAGATACTCTTCCAGTATCTTACCGCTCATGACCTCTCTTCAAGCACGGTAGGGATTCAGGACCCAACTAAAACAATTGCGATTCAGTACTTATACAATACCAACTATCACCGCGGTGCCGCGGGAGTTGTCCCCGGGCGGGCGATAAAATTCGTTGCCGGAACCCCGAATACCGGTTTGGAGGAAGCTAAAAGTACTTCTGTTAAAAAACTGGAGCTGAGTTTAGGGCAAAACCCGGTTAAAGAAAAGGGGCTGGTGCGATTCAGCCTGCCCAATCCGGTATTAGTTAGACTCGGTGTTTTTGATATAACCGGGAGGGAGGTGCGAACACTCATTGCCGGCAGAGTTTCTGCGGGAAGGCATCTGCTCGCCTGGGATGGAAAGGACAATCAGGGCCAGTTATGCGCGCCCGGGGTTTATTTTATCCGCCTGAACATAAACGCGACCGGTGAAAAGGAAAGTCTCATTACCAAGGCGGTATTGGTAAGGTAATTGTGATTACCATTCGCAAGATGAGTGAGGCGGATTTGGACCGGGTAATGGAGATTGAGCGCAAAAGTTTTCCTAACCCCTGGCGGCGTTCATTTTTCCTTTCTGACATTCATCGTCCTGATGCCTTCTGCATTGTCGCCGAAAATGATGGCGATGTGGTTGGCTATCTTGTTGCCTGGGGTGGAAAAGAGGTTCACATCGCCAACATCGCGGTGGCAAAGGAGTTGAGAAATCAGGGGGTTGGTTCAAGGTTGATGCAGGAGGTTTTACAGTTTGCTAAGAGCCAGTCCGCAATAAATGTTTTTCTTGAAGTTCGCGTTTCCAATATCAATGCCCAGCGGTTTTATCGGCGATTCGGTTTTGTCCCGACCTATGTGCGTAAAGGTTACTATGAGAACGGCGAGGATGCGATTGTGATGGAGCGGGAGGTATAGTTCACCTGCCTATTTCCCCCTTTCGTCATTGCGAGCCGAAGGCGAAGCAATCTCATTTCGGGGAGATTCCTCGCTTCGCTCGGAACGGAGTCTCATTCTGCCCTTCCACTAACGAGATTCCTTCGCCGAATCCGATTCGGCTCGGAATGACGAAGGGGGAGGTCATTGCGAGGAGCAAAGCGACGAAGCAATCTCATTACTCTCCTGCCAAGGGGAGCCGGGCTTAAAATGGCGCTGGCTTAACTGAATCGGTCGTAGGCGACAATCTCACTAAGCGGTTTGCGCGGGCGCGGGGCAGGCTCCTGTGCGGGATAACCAATCGGAGTTAAGGCAACCGGCTTTACCCCTTCAGGAATACCCAGCACCTTTTTCACCTCCTCCTCTTTGAATGCGCCAATCCAGCAGGTGCCCAAACCTTCGGCGGTGGCGGCAAGGATTATATGCTCTAAGGCGATGGTAACATCAACTTCGGCGGCTGACCAGTAGCCACCCATCCCTTTCCAGGCCTGGTCTAATAGGGCACAGGCGCAGATGACTATTGGCGCCTGGGCGATGAAGGTTTGATTCCGACAGGCCGGCACCAATGCCTCGCGCACTTTTTGGTCTTTAACCACGATAAATTTCCAGGGTTGATAGTTCTTTGCTGATGGTGCGAGCCGGCCCGCTTCAAGAATGCGATTCAATACCTCTTCTGGGATTGGGTCGGGTTTATATGCCCGAATGCTCACCCGGCGTTTAATCACTTCATGAAAATCCATTATGCCCCCTTTCGGCTGATATTAATCTCACAGCGCCCGACGCGACTTGAACGCGTGGCCTGCAGATCCGGAGTCTGCCGCTCTATCCAACTGAGCTACGGGCGCAACTAAACTAATTTAACTTCAGGAAGGAGAAAGTCAAGGAGAGCTGGTTTCAATGGGAGATAAACTCTTTCGGGTTTAAAAGCCAGTAGGAGGCGGCGCTAACCCCATTTTTACGGGCATTCTTTATAAATCGCGCCGTGTTAAAACCATTCACCACCAAAATAAGCGATAGGAGTAGTCCAAAACCATAGCGAACCAAAGGGGTCTTTAGCGTCTCCGAGCCTAACCAGAAGAATGAAATTACCGGGGTTATTAAAAAAATCAAGACCGGTAGTAAAAGCCGGGTGTCTAATGGTGGTGAGCCTTTAACAAATATAATTGTGAATAATAAAAGCGTTAGGTAACTAATACAACCGAGAATACAAAAACTGGAGACTATTTTAGTAAGTGACCCCCCTCCTATTTTTTTAATTCCGGTCCTAAAGTGAGGGTAAAAATGGGCGAAAATGGTTAGGGCTAAGGTCGCGATTAAAGTAAGTACTGTCCATCTTAACCAGGGCGATTTGAGAAACAGGCTTGAAAAAATTAGGTCGTCTAAGCCGCGGGTGAGCTGGTTCCTGATGTAGCTCAGCGAATCGGGGTTAAATCTTAAGGTTCTTTTCGCTATCCCGGGACCGGTTTGGGTTGTTTTAAAGAGCCAGAGTGCGACCGGGGTTGCGCTAATTACCAGCCCTAACAAGGCATTGCGGATTCTTTGCTTTATTGTCCCCTTGCCCAATTTGAAAAGTAAAAAGGCGGTGGGTAATAGTAGCGAGACTCCAGCATAACGGGTTAGCGAAGCGAAAGATAGCAAAATTGCCGCGGCGATGAAAAGGCACAGTTTCGTCCCGACGGCGTGAAGAGAGAAAAGGATAATGGCGCCGAGGGAAAGGGCGATAAATAAAGGCTCTGAGGCGAGGCGTAAGTGGTAGATAAGTATTGGGAGAGATGTTAGAAAGAGGGCGATAGTTACCGCGGTGGTTAGTAAATTACCGGATGTTGATAGATAGACCATCAGGGCGATGAGCGTTAAGTTAATACCAAAGAGCAGGGCATTCAACACCCGTCCCGATTCAACTAAATTTTTGGTCAAAAGACCGAGACCGGCGAGAACCAGAGAGTATCCGGGCGGAAAGTGGGTTACCGGTTCGTCTCGGTGGGTGTAGCCTTTCCCGTTGAGGATGTTTTCCGCGGCACCGAGGTAAACTACGGAATCCGGGCTAATGGCCGGTCCAAAGGGCGCGGTGATGAATAAAATTAAAAGGGAGGCCGGTATGCCAAAAATACCGGCTATTATCCAGAATTTTCCCATTTTATACTTGGGTGAGGTCGGGTTAGAAATCACCGTCTTATTATAGGGATTGGGAAAAAATGTCAAAGTCCAACTTGTCAAAACCTCAATGGATAGGTAAGATTCGCTATGCTTGGAACGCTGGTCAACACGGCAGCGGTGGTTGTTGGTAGTTTAATTGGATTTTTTCTTCACGCCCGACTCCCCGAACGGCTGACAAAAATCACCTTTCAGGCGATTGGACTCTTTACCCTTTTTCTGGGTTTCTCAATGGCGCTCAAAACCCAGAAGGTGCTCATCCTCATATTCTCAATCGTCTCCGGTGCGCTCATTGGTGAACTACTGGACATTGAAAGTTATCTTAACCGATTTGGCGAATGGCTGAAGCGCCGGCTGCGGCTGGGAAGCGAGCGTTTTAGCGAAGGTTTGGTTACCGCATTTTTGGTTTTCTGTATGGGTTCAATGACGGTCTTGGGCGCGGTGGAAGAGGGGCTGGGAAAGGCTCCTAACCTTTATCTTGCGAAGTCGCTTTTGGACGGGTTTGCCTCAATTGCCCTGGCTGCTGGTTTAGGTATTGGGGTGCTTTTTTCGGCAATTCCCCTCTTTATCTACCAGGGCGGGCTGACCCTGTTGGTTCGGCTCCTTAACACCGTTTTGACCGAGGCGGTTACCACTGAAGTGACCGCGGTCGGCGGACTCATTCTCGTCGGTTTAGGGGTTAATCTCCTTGACCGGAAACGGATAAAAGTGCTCAATATGTTGCCCGCGCTGGTTATCGCTCTTTTGTTAACCCTGCTCTTTACTTAACGGCGACTTGACTTTCCTTGGTTGAGCTCTAAACTGATTTTTATGAGCATTTTTGCCCGCGGCATAAGACATTTTATTCGGGAGTGGACACCGGTCATCATTGCGGTGCTGTTGATTCGTTCATTTCTGGTTGAGGCGTTTATGGTGCCGACCGGCTCAATGGAAGATACGATTGCGATCGGCGACTTTATGTTGGTGAATAAGTTTGCTTACGGGGTCAAACTCCCGTTCACCGATAAAACCATCATTCCGGTCGCCAACCCGAAACCCGGTGAGATTGTGGTATTTCGTTTTCCGGTTGACCCGGATATGCCGGTGGATTCGTCCAATCCCAACCGTTATGTCCGCATCTTCCCCCGCTGGTTGCCGCTTTTGCCCCTTTACTGGGACCGCCAGGCGAAATTTTTCACCTGGTATATGCCGCGCAACTTTATCAAACGGTGTGTCGCGGTTGCCGGGGATACGGTGGAGGTGCGGAATAAGGAGCTGTATGTGAACGGGAAAAGGGAGAATGCGCCCTATGTCGTGCATAAATTTTACTATCAACTGCCCGGTTTGCCGCCCGAACTGAAAGACGACTTTCAGGACCTCTGGCTGAAGAGGAGGTTTTACCGCTCTGACCTCTCTCCTTATGTCCGGGACAACTTCGGACCGGTGGTGGTCCCCCCAGGTCATATCTTTGCGATGGGCGACAACCGGGATAACTCTGAGGACTCACGCTTCTGGGGGCCACTGGATTTGCGCCACATTAAAGGCAAGCCATTGGTTTTATACTTCTCCTCAAGCGCGGCGCCCAACATCGCCCGAATAATCCTTTCCCCCTGGGCGATCCGCTTCAACCGGATTGGCCGGTTAGTCAGATAACCCCCGCTTTCCGCTAATAACCCAATTTAACAATTTTACCCACCGCAGCTCCTTTTGAGGCGGTAACTCCGTCAATCTCGCTCCGAGAATTTGAGATAGCGAGTGTTGTTAAAACTGATGGTGACGAATTGGGAAGGGTGAATGGGGAATGGTTGACATTAGTTAATTTTCTTATTAAAAGACCGGTCATATTAACCTTTGTGGTTATAATTGGCAGTGGAATTGGTCTCCAGCGGGCAATTTCTATTAAAACTGAAAATGGGCGGGGATGGAATACAACCCCCGAAAGGGTATCCTGAACCGACCCCATATCACTAAACCTTTGTTTATCAATGCCTTACTAAAACCAGTTAATAAATGCCAATTTTTGGCTCTTAATATATAGACGGAAAAAGGAGGCAAATTATGAAAAGGGTTAAAGAGAACAATAAAGTGAATCGGTATCAACTGCAGATTGCCCGGTATGAGAAAGGGCAAAACCCCGAACGGATTGCGCTGCTACTGAGCGTCCGCCAGAAAAGGATGGTGGCAAGGTATGCCCAATATGCCCGGATTGCCAATCGGCTCCAAAAGATAGTTAGCGCAATTACCGACGAGGCAATGGTTCCAAGTATCTCAAGGGTTTGGTATCTCAATTTTGCCCGGGAGGTGGAAAAACTGTGGCGCCATTATCCCAATAAAGACTTAACCGAGGAGTTGAAAATCCGGCACTACAAATGGCTGATTCGCGGTCTTGACCCGTTTTTACTGCAGCGGGTGGCGGGTGCGGTATTGACCGATTTGCGGCGGCAAAAGGAGAGCAACGAAAATAGCTGAGCTGAGGTATTTAACTCGGTTCACCCGGGAGGCGGAATTTGACCATTATCCTCAAAAAGAGGGCAAGGTAGTTGAGGAAAGAGACAACAATTAACACAATGACCGTTAAGTTAGCATAGGGTTTTAAGTGGTCAAGGGTGGGGATTAGTCGGTGCAAAAAGCCTTTACCGGAATTCAGGGTTAAGGTATAGAAGAGAATTAAAAGGGCAAAGGCACCGCCGGTAATTTTGCCGACCACATCGGAAGAGACAAAAGAGCCATGGGTCTTTAAGAGGATTACGCTACCCGCCAGTATCAGGAGGTCGCGGAGAATTACCATCCCGACAAGGTAAAGTGGTAAGTCGCTGATATATACCAGGGTGATTAGAACCAGGGCTACCCAGATTTTATCTACGAGATGGTCAAGGACCCGCCCGGTGTCTGATACCTGGTTTAACCGGCGTGCCAGATAGCCGTCAAGGGTATCGGTTGACCAGGAGATGAGCATCGCTATCATCGCGAAAACTGCTTGACCGCGGAAGAGAAAGAGTAAGATTAAAGGCAAAAGTAAGAGCCGGGAGATGCTTAGGAGGTTGGGGATAGTGAGGATTTGGTAGCGGTTTTGCGGTTCTTCCTTAGGCATTATCTTTGACCGCCCGACCACTTCAGTTTTTCCCGGAGAATTTCAAAATAGCTCTTCTCCTTAGGGACTACCAGCCGGAGATAAAAGTCGGCCTGGGTGATGCGGATTCTGGTCTTGGGGTTAATCCGCCATCGGGTTTGCCCATCTAAGTTGAGAACCGCTGGTTGGGAGTTATTGGTTAGTTCCAGTATTACTTCGGCATCGCCCGGAAGAACAATCGGACGGGCAGACAGAGCATGGGGGCAGATTGGGGTTAAAATAATAGCGGACATTGTTGGATAAACAACCGGACCGCCGGTGGCAAGCGAATAAGCGGTTGAACCGGTTGGGGTGGCGACAACAATCCCATCGCCGACAAACTTGTTTACAAACCTCAGGGGCTTTGTCCCTAAAGCCCTTCCCGGTTCGGCGGACCGTTCTGTGGAGACTCCTAAATTCACCGCCTTCGGCGCCCACCAGACAACAATTTCTATTACCCTTCCCGAAGGACCCATATTCAGGGCGCAGTCGTTTAAGGCGTAAGCTTTTTTACTTTTTCCCTCTCGGGAACAGGCAAGGAGCATCCGTTTTTCTTCGCAATGCTCGTTATGGACAAAGCCCTCAATGCCCGCCCGTGCCTTCTGGAGGGAAAATTCGGTGAGAAACCCAAGTCCACCTAAGTTGACCCCCATTATCGGTTTCTGATATTTACCCACCAGTCGAACCGCCCGGAGGAGGGTGCCATCACCACCGAGCGCCACCACTAAATCAACCTCCTTAAACCTTCTCAGTTCCCAGGTCTGGGGACCCGGAACCCTATTATGCGGTTTGTCAAACAGTATTGGTTTATGTCCTTTCTTTTCTAACCAGCGAACCAAATCCGGGACAAAACGCCGAGCAACCGGTTTATTCCAGTTTATCACTAAACCAATCCTCATAATCCTCCCTTTTTAACAAAGGCATAGCGGACCCGACCATTGAGGTCGGATTCAATTTTGGCATCGGGTATCAACTTCTTGATAAACTCTCCCTGGGCGGAATCAATTTCTAAGGCGAGCAGTCCATAAGGGGCGAGAAGGCGGAGACCAGACCTCAAAATCATAGTAATAATTTCAACACCGTTTTTGCCACCGTCTAAGGCAAGGCGCGGTTCATAATCCCGGACATTTTTCGGAAGAAGTTTCAGCCTTGTCTCTGGGATATAGGGCGGGTTAGAAATCAGTAAGTCAACCCTGTTGGCAAGGGGCTTTAATTTAGGGTGGTCAAAGTTTTGGGCGTTAATGAGTCTTATCCGGTTTGAAAGGCGATACCGGCGGATATTCTTTTCTGCAACCATTAAAGCCGGGGTTGAGGCGTCAATCGCCCAAACCCGGGCTTTTGGGAATTTCCTTGCCACGGCGATGGCGATAGCACCAGAACCGGTTCCATAGTCAATAATCACCCGGGGCGAAGAGACCATATCTATTGTCCGTAGAACCAACTCTTCGGTTTCGGGACGGGGAATGAAAACCCGTTCATCAACATAAAGGTCAAGGTCAAGAAATGGCGCTGAGTGGGTGAGATACTGAACTGGCACACCCGCCTTTGCCATTTTTGCCAGGTGGTGGAACCGGCGAAGGTCGCTCTGGGTTATCTTTGTGGGGTTAAGGTAGAGTTCGTGTCTTTTTAAACCGGTTATCCCCATTAAAAGGAACTCCGCCTCTTCCCGAGTGATTGAGAGACCCCTAAGCCCTTTTACTTTAATCACAGTTTCGCCTCCGCCTGTTCCAATGCGGTAAAGAGGGGGTCAAGTTCACCATCCAGAACCGCTTCTAAGTTGTATAATGAAAAGCCGATGCGGTGGTCGGTCACCCGGCTTTGGGGAAAGTTGTAGGTGCGAATTTTTTCGCTCCGCTCACCAGTGCCAATCTGTTTCCGTCGGGTAGCGGTGGTATGAGACTCTTCCTCTTTTCTTCTTATTTCTCCCAACCGGGCTAGGAGCACCTTCATCGCCTTTGCCCGGTTGCGCGCCTGAGAACGTTCATCCTGGCAGATGACCGTAATCCCGGTGGGCAGATGGGTCAATCGGACGGCGGAACTCACCTTGTTGACATTTTGCCCGCCATGTCCACCAGCGCGGAAAGTTTCCAGCTTAATCTCTTCAGGTTTTATCTTTAACTCCGTCTCCTCCTTTTGCAGTAAAACCGCGACCGTAACGGTTGAGGTGTGGATTCTTCCTGATGCCTCGGTTACCGGAACCCTTTGCACCCGATGGACACCGCTTTCAAACCGGAAGAAGCGATAAGGGGTTTCACCTTCTACCGCAAATATGATTTCCTTGAAGCCCCGCAGGTCGCTCGGTCGGGAGGAAAGAACCTCTACCCTTAACCCATGCCTTTCCGCAAACCGTGAGTACATTCGGAAAAGCTCCGCGGCAAAGAGTGCCGACTCTTCACCACCGGCGGCGGCTCTGATTTCCACGATACATCCTTTACGCCATTCTGGTGGCTGGGGGGTGAGTTTCTCTTCTATCTCCTTTTTTAGGGCTTTCAATTGCTTTTCTAAGTTGGCTACTTCTGCCTGCGCCAACTCCTGCAACTCAGGTTCGGTAACAGTTCGGGCTAATTCTTGGGCATCCCGTAACCCCTTTTCCAAACGTTCGTACTCCTCCAGCCGGGAGATGAGCTCAGTAACCTCTTTATGCTCTTTTACTATCGCCTGGTAGCGGGAAGGGTTCTCTATTAGCGCCGGGTCAAGGAGCTGTTTTTCCAGTTCCTTTTGGCGTTTTTGCCACTCGCTCAATAGTTTTTGGTTCATGGTTCAAAACTAAGAACTAAGGACTAAGAACTTGGAACTGAGAACTAACACATATTAATTATCCATTAATTCTTCTTTTTTGTCAATAAATCCTTTACCCCTTTGTGGATCCACAGCAGTGCATTATAGCAGGACTTGAAGGGGAACAGATGGCGTATGGACCGCGGTGGTCTGTAAAAGAATGGAATGAGTTCAAGAAGACCCACAAAAAGCGACGGTGTTGGTTTGACCCTCACGGCACCCTTCCTTTTGCCCCTCACCTGCGTAATTTCCTGCGCGATGAATGGGGGTTAAAAGACTCGCCGTATCACTTCATATGGCAACCAGGCCAACGCCCTACTTCACCACCTTCAGGCATACAGCCTGGCGACATCGCATTCTACGGCACCCCATCGTGCGCCACGAAGCACACGGTGATAATTATTGATATACGCAATGGCAAAATCATATATCCAGGACACTGTAGGAACAGGAACAATGGCGACCTTCTGAAGTGGTGGCCAAATGCAAAGCTGGAGGTTTTACTACTTTTATACCTCGGACAGTAAATTTATATTCACTTGGTTCGTCCGGCACGCGTTTATTTACTGCTGGCATGAGAATCAGGGTGGCATCTGGCTTTGGTATGACAATCCGACCGTTTACGCCTGTCTGTCGTGGAGTGAAACTCGTGGCAACACCTGGGACACATTGATTTCGCCAAGGATAAACTTGGCGGGCTGCTCTGCCGCGGTCTTCAGGCAACGCTGTATCTCTACTCTCCAGCATGGTTCCAATAAGACAATTGAAATCCGCGGCTCAACCAACGATGGCGCAACCTGGCCGTATCTGATTGGAACAGATACAACCACTCAGGCATCGCTCCCCTGGGCAACCAATCAGCGCAATGTGCGCATCGCCTGGATATATAAAGGACCGGCGCAGGCGGGAAGGTACTGGTGTGTTGATGATATTGAAGTTTGGGCGAAGCCATCTCGGCAGCGAGATGTGTCGGTATCAGAGGTGAAGTTCCCGAAGGGTTTAATTACTCAGGGCAAGCAGGTAAAGCCTTCGGTGTTTGTCTGGAATCACGGTATGCAGACCGAAAGTATTTCGGTGAGGATGACCTTCGGCGGATACACAGACACGAGATGGGTCAGGCTACACCCATACAATGACACGCTTGGAGACGTGGCAATCTCATCGCGAATGAGATTCCTTCGTCGAATCGGATTCGGCTCGGAATGACGAAAAGGATGTCATTGCGAGGGCGTAAGCCCGTGGCAATCTCCACGCGTGGGGTGCTGGCGAAGCCAGAACGGCGTTTAGAATTTCCCATTTTGCCTTCTTTTGTTTTTTCTTGACAGGGTATTTTAATTTTTTAAAATTTACACCTTTGAACTTATATTTTATTTCTTTTGAAAGGGTTTCTACCTGGCTCGCCCGATTGGCGGGCGAGTATAACCTTTTCTTCCCGGCTGAAGTGCAAGATAAGGTCCACTGGCAACGGTATCGGAGCGAGAATTTTAAAATAGAAGATTTGGCGTTAAAAAGCATCCGGGCGGCAGAGCCAGTAAAGTCATTTCTCTTTAGCCCCCGGGAACGGGTGGCAACATTTCCCGAGCCATCGGTACCCCCCCAACCGGAAGCGGTTCTTCTTTTTGGTATAAAGAGTTGTGACTTGCGCGGTCTGGCGGTTCACCAGAAGATGTATTTGGAGGGTGATTTTGCTGACCCGTTTTATGCCAGTAGGTTAAAGAATACCGGGTTGGTGGTGGCCGATTGTCCGACGCCAGCCCAGAGTTGTTTCTGTAACCTGGTTGGGCTGAAACCTTATTACGAATCCTCTGCCGATTTTACTCCTGATTTGAGTTTAACCGTTCTTGATGATGGCTGGCTGATTGAGGTGCTCTCTGAACGGGGGAAAGGGCTGATTGAAAAAGATGGTGACGGGTTTCAGATTGCGAGTGAAGAGGTTGTTAGAAAAAGGGAGGCACAGCGTCAATTAGCTTGGGAGAAACTTGAGAGAAACAGCCCCCAGAAGTGGCATTCTGACCTGCCCCGACTGTTAGCCGAGAGGACTCAGGACCGCAATTTTTGGGCAAAAGCAGGAGAAAAATGTGTTGAGTGCTTTGGTTGTCTTTTGACCTGCCCAACCTGTTTCTGCTATTTGCTTTACGACCAGCCAAAAGCGGATAAAGTGGAGCGAATTAGAGTCTGGGACGCCTGTTATATGGCGATGTTCGCCCGGGTGGGCGGTGGTGCCAACCCGAGACCAGAGTTTATTAAGCGGTTTATCAACCGGTTTCACTGCAAGTTTATGAACTTTAAGAATCAGTATGGTTTTTACGCCTGTTCTGGTTGCGGGCGTTGTTTTACCGCTTGTATGGGGAAGATCGACATTAGGGAGATTTTGGGCGGAGTATGAAAAATCCCTATCAACCAATTCCAGCAAAAATTCTTGAGGTGATTGAGGAGACTCCGAATATCAGGACTTTTGTTTTAAAACCAGAACAGGAGGTTCCTTTCCTTGCCGGTCAATTTGTTGAACTCACTGTTCCCGGTTTCGGTGAAGCGCCGTTTACCCCTTCCTCTTCCCATTTTAAGCGCGAGACCTTAGAGATGACAATAATGCGGGTGGGTAGGGCAACCACAGGGCTTTTTGAAAAGAAGCCCGGGGATCTGTTGGGTGTTCGTGGTCCTTATGGCAAGCCTTATCCATTAGAAAAGTTCGCCGGGAGGGAT
>FWPV01001756.1_pt1 | contig 57293 bp, 48 predicted proteins | sample 2228371 | NCBI WGS metagenome assembly FWPV01 (sample SAMEA103939776, study PRJEB20133) | metagenome
GCTGCGATTGTTGATTTTGTCCCGGATTATCTGCCTAATCTTTCGATCTGTTAGCTTTACCGCTTTATTGCGCTTCCCCATGCACTCAGGAAGACTATATAAAGCCAAAGATTTCGGGACTATACAATAGTACGGGCCGCATCCCACCTTTGAAAAGGTGGGGATTGGCCCTGATCTCATCCTAAACGACCCTCACCACATTGCTGGCGCCCATGTGTTTCCTGTAAACATTGTTCTCGAATAACCTGAAGTCGTAGTTGCCCTTCGCATAGGGAGCTCTGAACGTAAGCGTGCCGCATGATGGCCCGCCAGTCGGCTGCATATTGATCCAGAACTTATCCGGCCTTGTCACACCATACATCCCTATCACGCTATCAGGCATGGCTCCCCAGAAGTGGACGTAGACGACCTCTCCAGGCGATACGCTCTCAGGCTCCGCGATTATCCTGACTCCGGCGTTTGGCTTCACCACCACCTGCTGGCTTACTGCTAGCAGCCTGTAGCCGTCGTCGGCGAACATTCTTATGTTGTATGTGCCAGGGATGCTGGGCATGTATAAAACCAGCGAACCGTTCGTGCTGCCATCGAGATATTTTCTTGCAATTGGCGAGCGATCTCCAGCGTCGACTGAAAATATTCCCACCCAGTCGCCTTCATATCCCGGCGCTCCTGAGTATGTTACATTTACGGGTTCGCATGCCTTTACCTCAGTCGGGAATACATCGATCACTGGCACCTCCACCTTGATCGGAAGATGTACAAGCTCATCGGTTGCGTACATCCTTATCTCGTACGAACCCACCATCCTCGGAGCCTCAAGGGCGAGTTCTCTCGTAGTATTGTTTGCATGGCTGTATGATATCGCCTTTGTCTCATCGAGGCTGCCATGCGGCTCGTCTGACGGCATTATTCCTATCCAGGCTGAGACGTTATCGGGAACCGAGAGCCTCAGATCTATCTTCTCGCCTGGCATGAAGACGACCCTATCCAGGCTCAGGTACGCTCCATCTATCTTCGATACAAACCTGGCCTTGGTGGGATCCTTCGGCGAGATGGGATATCGATCTGTGGACATGCCACCCTCTATCTTATGAGCTGTATCGCAGATCCCATCGCGATTCCTGTCCCTGCATCCCTCAGCGGGCTCATCAAAATCGCTGTAGTGGTTTCCAATGGTGCCGTTGTCCCAGAGGTTGTTGCCGTCATCGATTGCGCTCTGGTTGTTCTCTACAAAAGTGTTGTTGTAGATGGTGTTTGTCGTGTATGTGCTCAGATCTTTATCCCTAACATCATAGCTCTCGATATCCTTGTTGGGTTTGTATTTTATCGACACGCCGCCGTACTTTCCCGCGTTCTCCATAGGGCTGATCGACTCGGTGTCGTTGTGGTTTATGATCCTAATGCCTATGCTGTTGTTCATCGCGATGTTTCCTGTAATGTTGTTTCCCCTCGAGGTCTCGAGAGAGATTCCGGCCTGATTGAATTTCAGGATGTTATTCGCGATCTGATTCTTGTTGCTAGACCTCTCGAGAGACAACGCCTCAAAGGCGCTGTCTGAGATTGTATTTCCTGAGATAATGTTGGACTCAGAGGACCTCAATTGTATTCCTCTGATGTTGTTCACCAGCTTGCAGTTTCTGATGGTATTGACGCTTGAATTGTCGAGCAGAATACCGGCCTCGCTGTTAGCCTCTGCTGTGATCCCCTCTATGAGGCATCCCTCTGCAAAGTAGAGGAGGATCCCGTATCTGTTGCCTGTGGTGTAGCAGTCCTTGACGCTGTTGTTACTTCCGGTGACGAGCATACCCGCATCCGTAGATGACATACCACTGCCTGTGACCATGATGCCGGATATCGCAATGTTTCTACCGCGCAGGGTCACAGGCGTTCCGCTTCCTGCCGCATTCACTACAGGATAGCCGGCCGTCTTATTACCCGTGATGATCAAGCTCTTATCCACGACGATCCTCTCGGTGTAGATGCCAGCCTGAATAGCTATGACATCTCCATCTGATGCTGAATCGATAGCGCGCTGAATGCTCTCTCCAGGCATGACTATTATGGTATTTGCATCTACTGTAGCTGATATATTGGGTAAAAGAGCTAAAAGAAGACATAGTGCGAATCGCTTTTGCATGGCCTCAAGGAGGAGATTCAGCTATAAAGCTTATTTTATTAGAATACCCGCAGCTCGCTTGTGTGGAGGAGGTCGCTTGCAGCCGTGTTCAAACACCCTTTGGTTGTCGGCTAGGACCTGTCCGGATAAGCGCTGAGGCCAGAAATTTTGACATCCTCCTCTTCTGCATGTCAGAAACACTTAATCTCTATTCGGACAGGCCCGCATCAGAAAGGGCAAAACTTTTAGAGATACAGAGCGATCTCGAGCTTCATGAATCACGTTCGTATAATCCCATGCCTAGACGTCAAGGTAGTGGATGGTGTGCCTTCGGTGGTCAAAGGTGTGCGGTTTGTGGACCTCAAGAAGCAGGGGGATCCTGTGGAGTTCGCGAAGCGATACGACGAGCAAGGAGCCGATGAGCTTGTATTTCTTGACATAACCGCATCGCATGAGGGCAGAAAGACGATGGTCGATGTTGTTAAGAGAACCGCCGCTGCAGTTGAGATACCCTTCGCAGTTGGCGGCGGGATAGGAAGCATCGAAGATATAAAGGAGATCCTGGAGGCAGGGGCCGATAAGGCCTCGATGAACACCGCCGCGGTTCTTCAACCAGAGCTGGTGGAGCGGGCGTCACATGAGTTCGGAAGCGATAGGATAACGGTTGCGATAGACGCCAGACGCAATCCGGCGAGGAAGAATAGGGTTGAGGTCTTCGATCTCGAAGACGGCAGCAGAGCCTGGTTCGAGGTTGTCATATACGGTGGCAGGAAGCCGGTTGGAATGGATGCCGTTGAATGGGCCAAGCGCGTCGAGCGCCTAGGAGCGGGTGAGATACTGCTTACAAGTATGGATCGAGATGGTACCAACGCCGGATACGACATACCCCTGACTAAAGCCGTAGCCGAGGCTGTGGATATACCTGTGATAGCCAGCGGTGGTGCATCCAGTCCAGAACACATGCTCCAGGCATTCAAGGAGGCCGGCGCGGACGCAGCTCTGGCAGCCGGCATATTCCATCGTGGCGAGTACACCGTCGGCCAGATAAAGGAGTTCCTGAGGGAGCGGGGCATAAGAGTAAGAATGCAGAGGTGACCTCCTCTCCAGCCTGAAGACCGGAGTCTTCGCGCCCTACACCCCGTCTCTATAATAGTCGTAATCAAAAACTGCGGCTGCATCTGGGCCTTGCTGTAAATTGATCGCAGATTTCGCATAGCGCCTCGATTCGATTTACAGCAAATTCCTCAGACGCAAAAGCGTATCTCAAAGGCTTTCGTCTTCTGGCACGGCTATTGCATGCATTTTTTGCGAGCGCGCATCAAATCTCAGACCTTCAGGATTCCGGATTTCAGGATCTCAAAGAAGGCATCGAAGACCTCGGTCCTCGTATCGAAGAGAAAACGTCCCGCGCCTACAGAATCGCAGATCTCCGATATTCTGGAGTTGTGCCTCTCGATCTTGGATGTATAATCATCTCTCATCCTCTGGCTGATCCTCGTGATGATCGATTCACCGCTCTCCATATCGATAAATCTCACATCGCCAAGTATCTTCAGATCACGTTCCTCCGGAGATAATATCTGGACAACGATGAGATCGTGGCGCGAGAGGCGATAGATGGCTGTCTCCACCTTTTCCAGATCGTCCAGCATATCAGATATGAGAACCACAAGACTTGTCGTCGAGATCATCCTGTCGAACTGATCGGCCACCTTGAGTATATCCGTAGCACGTTTGGGCTCTACATTATCGATGAACTCGATCACCTTCAGCAGATTCCCAACGCCTCTTACCGGTTCTCCAGCCCTGAGCTCCTCTCCGAACAACGAAACTGAGAACTTCTCGTTCTCCTGTGTGGCCATGAATGCAAAGCCCGCTGCTATCTTTGAGGCCAGCTCGAATTTATTATCGAAGCCCATGCTCCCGCTCGAGTCGAGAATGATATGAACCAACAGGCTTCGCTCTTCCTCATGCTCCCTTACATACAGTCGCTCTGTCCTGGCATAGACCTTCCAGTCGACGAGCTTGAAGTCATCTCCCTTTCGGTACTCGCGATAGCCCACGGGGCTTATGCCATGGCCGAAGCGTATCGATCTTCGAGAGCCTATGTGAGCGGTGGAGACCCTCTTTCTCACCAAGAGGCTGAAACGCTCAAGCTCCTTGAAGAACTCGGTATCCATTTGACTTCCTCTAAAGCCAGAAGACCGGAGTTTTCGGCATGCTGTTCAGATCTTCATCTCTTTCAGTATGTCTGTGATCACCTGATCTGGAGTGAGTCCTCTTCGCTCGGCCTCAAATGTGAGTATGAGCCTGTGTCTGAGCACAGGATAGGCCATAACATGAATATCCTCCCTTGAGACGTAGTTCCTCCCCTCCAGCAGCGCTCTCGATTTCGCTCCGAGTATGAGGCCTATGCTGGCCCTCGGGCTGGCCCCGTATCTCACGCCATCCCATTTTCTCGTGGCCACGACGATCTTCACCGCAGCCCTCCTCAGATCCTCGGAGATGGGAACCTCTCTAGCGATCTGCTGTAGAGCCAGGATATCCTCCTTGCTCGCAACGCTCTGAACCCTGGGCTCTGATCTGCCAGTGTATCTCTCCATGATCTGGAACTCCTCCTCAGGAGATGGGTAGTCCATTTTTATCTTCATCAGAAACCTGTCGAGCTGTGCCTCGGGCAATGGAAATGTGCCTTCCATCTCTATAGGGTTCTGGGTCGCGAGGACGAAGAAGGGCTCATCAAGCTTATAAGTCCGATTTCCGACCGTAACCTGCTTCTCCTGCATCGACTCGAGCATCGCAGACTGGGTCTTCGGAGATGCCCTGTTTATCTCATCCGCCAAGACTATGTTCGCAAATATCGGTCCCGGCTCGAACCTGAACCTCTTCTCGCCTTCGATCTCTTCTATGATCGTGGTGCCTGTTATATCTGCTGGCATCAAATCCGGCGTGCACTGTATCCGGCTGAAGCTGAGATTCATAGTCTTCGCAGTCGTCTTTATCAGCAACGTCTTTCCAAGGCCGGGATTGGACTCGAGCAACGCATGACCCCCTGCGATTATCGCGGAGAGAAGCTGCTCTATCGCAACCCTCTGCCCCACCATAACCTTCTCGATCTCTCCGCGTATCCCCCGAAATATCGCAGGGGCCCTTGTATAAACGTCACTAAGATCCTCTATCATCTCTCTTCTCCGATTCAGGGTGGGAGTCTGATGCTTACAATTTAACCTTTTGCAAGGAAATTCGGTGGCGTACTCAGATTACTGAATAGCGCTAACCGGTGAACTGATAGCTCTTTGGCAGGAAATAAATCCATTGCATTCGATTCTAGTGAAGATTTCAGTAGAGCGAGTACATGACCAGAAATTCTGTGTTGAATAATTTCGAATTGGTACGAAAATACCTCCGAATCATTTCCATGGGTGAGCGTGGATCGTGGGCGTTTGGTACGAAAATGTCTCCGAGCCATAACCATGGGTGAGCGGTCGCTCATGAGTGATTTTCATAAAAATAGATCAGAGGCCCGCCGTATGGCGGAGCATCATATCTCGAAGGTTGTGACCTCTTGGGTATCACCCACCTCATTCAGAACGCCAGTATACGTTTTCACATTTCCGCCAACGACAGTACGCACAGTCCATCTGACCGGCCCGGCATCACCGCAATCAGCGTAGTAGTTTACGCGTACCTTGTATAAGCCAGCTGGCGCTTTGCCCTTCTCCCAGAATATATTCTCAGGCCGCCCCATCTCGAAGTTGCTGCACATATTGTCGCGGTCAAGCTGTCCACCTGATGATATCTGCGTATTGCCGTACCAGACCACATCACCGTTCGGATCCTCAACATAGAGATCTATATCAGCATGTGCATGCCATGTCAGAGTTACCTGAACATCGCCAGTGTGGACCACAGTAGTAGTCCCCTTGCCAGCAGCAGCTGCAGTGGCTGATCTACATGGGTATCCACCCACGAAACACTGGGCCTCTGAGAGTCCAGCCTCGCTGATATGATCGAATCGCAGGGTATCTCCCGGATTTACTTTGTAAACCATAGGCGCCTTAGCCCTTGCATGAGAACAAGGAACGTACATTGGATCCCCCGGATTTACCTCAGAGACGAATAGAAATTCGACCAGGCGGTAGCTCCCAGCTGGAACCCAGTAGCGGATTTTCGTCTCACTGCTCGAGCTCCCCGCTCTCACATCATGCGCAAGTATAAGCCAGTCGGTTGGGGGCGTCCAAGAGCTGCTTGCCAGAGATGGATTGTCGAACACGACCCCTTGGATGCATATGCCATGCTCGGTATGTGTTGGAAGTCGCTTGCAACGGTCTTCACCCTGACAGGGCGTATAAGCGTCGGTGTTGTATACATGTCTGTTGATGACCTCTATCCAGCCGCCGTTTCTCCTCATCCAATCCTCGGGCGATCTGACCAGCGCGTATGGGGAGAAGTGATCTGTGAATACGGTCACGGTCCTCGCATCTGGATCTACAGATCCCGGAATGAGCTCCCATCTCCCTGTTGTGGCATTGAATGTCGTAACACCAATAACCGTATTCGGGTCAACGCCCTCTGGTATCTTAAATGTAAGCTCTACAGGACGCTCGAAGATCAATCCCTCCGGGCCGAGCTGGTACACGTCGCCTACAGAGTCGAACCCCTCTCCGAGCTCCGGCCGCAGATCCGTCTTCTCGATGCTGATAACCACCTCTCCCACGGTGCCGTCTTCTTTCAGCGGAACAGATCCCGGCGGAATATCAACCATCGCGCCGTCTAGCGAGATGGATCCGGCTTGGCCAGAAGAGATCAGGGCTGATCCGCTTCTTGCAGAAGCATTTGTCTCAGGAACTCTCCCAGAAACGTCCACTTGAACCTCTGGGGAAGCGAGAGGATATCTATCCACGCTGTCTCCGCCCGGGATTCTGTAGGAAGAATCGCATATCCCATCGCTATTCGAATCGAGGCATGCTAGATCACTGTAATAATTGCCTTTCGCGCCATCATCCCACATGTTGGCATCTTCAGAACCATACTCTGTGGCATTGAAATCATCATATGCGTTGTAATATAAGTTGTCTCTGAGTACATTCCCAGAAATCTGGTTTCTGAAGGATGTGTAAATATGTATGCCGTCATCGGCATTCTCCGATATTTTATTTTTTTGTATGATGTTATCGTTGCATTCGCTCAGAAGGTATATTCCTTTTCCATCGTTCTCCTCTATGATGTTGCCCTCAATGATGTTATTGCTGGATTCGTATAGGGAGATGCCATCGTCGCATAGTCTGATCGTGTTGTTTCTTATTTGATTGCCGCTAGAGTAAACATTTATTCCTGTGGAGCCGAAGAGCCCTCCACCTCTTGCATTAATTACGCTTATACCCTCAACGATAACGCCATCGGCTCTTATGACAATTCCATCCCCGCGTCTTGCAGCATCTAAAACAGGCGTGCCAACTCCTCGTATCCTCACGCTCTTATCAACCAGGACGTTTTCTCTGTAGGTGCCCGGGTATATCTCGATCGTGCTCCCCTCTGCGGAGGCATTGATAGCATCTTGGATCTTCGAGTACCGCTTCCCCTCACCAACTGTTAGGATTTCACCGCTCGGGACCCCGGCTAGGTCTTTTATCGACCATACAGAGATGCCATCGAATGCAACATGAATATTAGATGTATCCACAGTCTCGGCGAGAATATCGATGACGCCAGATCTAATATCCTTGTCCGTACAGCTTCCAACCCAGCGGTCGTTTATGTATATCGTAAAATTCTCTCCCGATGCGATAACCTTGAGTTTGTTGGATCCGCCTTCGATTGCATCCGACTCCGTCCAAGGTATCAGGGCGGTCCACTTTCCCTGCTTGTACTTGTAGAATGCGAATTTTTTATTGTTGCTCACTATAAGCCTGTAATAATTATTCTCGGTATCGCGTCGAAGATTCAATCCGTATTCGCCATCTTCAGGAACATCCACCAAGTAAACAGTTGTCTCAACTATGAAATCGTTGAACATCTTTTCCGTTGGTAGCCGCGCATTTTTTACGGTATTTGATGTGTTTACATAGATATGATACATACCATCTATGTAATCCATCTTGTATCCCGCTGTGGCAATTCTGCTCCATCCGCTTGAAGTATCTGAAAAATCATCTGCGTATAATAGATCTCCAGCCATCGGATCCGCATAATAGTTCGTCTGAGCCGATGCATGCAGGGGGAATAAAAAAAGCATCAGCATCAGATATAACGAGATATCTAATAACCTCATTTATGCCATCTCCAGTGCGTTCAGATATACTCCCAGAAATATAACCTCTGGGTTCAGATCGAAAAGATCCAAATTTTACATATTCTATCAGATCAAACTATTTAGTCATTTTGGAGAAAAGGATGGATCTGTCGAACAGGCATAAAGTAGCTCGGATAAACGATATGGACGTGTCCGAATAAGGATTAAGTGTTTCTGACATGCAGAAGCGGTAAAGTTCCAAATTTCTGGCCTCAGCGCTTATCCGGACAGGTCCAACGATACAACAAGGTGTGTCTAATAGGCTTTAGCTCTTTATTTTTTTTCTTCTCAGGATGATGAAGGCTACCGCCATACAAATCGATGATACCGTTGCGTTCATTCCAGGCTGCGGGAGGGGTTTACTGCTCTTCTCTTCTAATGATATATTCATTGTTCGATTCTCTAACGGCCTCCAATAGCTGCGCATCTTGAGGGGAAATGCTATATCACCACCGGGAACCTCGCGGTCACCGATGACGAAGACGTATCTTCCTATCTTTCCCGTGTCATCCCATACCGCCACCACGTATTGTCCATCTGAGGGAATCTTCACGTACTCCTTCTGTCTAGTCCAGTAAGAGGTGCGGCTGAAGGGCTCGAAGAATGTCGTTGTGTTCGCAGGCGGTGGCAAGATCAAGGCGCTAAAACCCTCGGGCTTCACTACATTGGGAGGAAGCCTGGCCGTCATTTTGGTTGTGACCAGACCGCGGCCCATTAAAGCCATCGTGGGGGCGAAGCTCTCCTGTCCTTCGATCTGCGGTATTGTTATGCTGATCAGTATCGACTGACCGTGACTCGCATTGAATGAATAGTAATCAACATCATCGGGCGTCTCAAGGGATGCGTAAATAGCAGTGGAGATCGTGGGATCCGCGATATGCCATGGCTCCTCTGCCGTTATATCCTCCTTCTCGAAGAACGGCTGATGTGCCACTGCTGATGATATCATGACAAAGAGCATAAAAGAGGTAACCATGATCGTATTCATCAAATCCTCTCTACCACCGAACGCCTCGAAGGTTATAGGTATCTGTCTACAAGATCTCGCAGAGATGTGGTATGGGATTTTGGCATTAGAAGCTCTATGGTTCGTCTCGAATTTTAAATCCATCATGATATCTATGATCGGTTATTTCTTCAAATAGTTGTCGTCGAATCTGTGGGGCGTGTCCGAATAAGGATTAAGCGTTTCTGACATGCAGAAGAGGAGAGTGTCAAAATTTCTGGACTCAGCGCTTATCCGGACAGGCCCAATCTGTGAGGTTGTCGAAGAGAGCGATGCCAGAACGACGAGCTTTATGGCATCTGGATATCTCAGCTACTTTCTCCGTGTCCGAAAAACAGATGTTAAAAGAAACCCCTCATTCTCGCAGAAACTAAAACAAAGGATTCAACACAACATTACCATGCCACAGAGATCATCGTCGCCTGAGCATCTCTGTCGGTATTGCACCTGAATGTACAGCAGTTGCCACCAAAGCTCCCTCGACTCCCACGGTCTCGAGAGCCTTAAGATCCTCGAGTCCTCTGACACCACCGCCTACAAAGAGCGGATGTTCGGTGGAGCTTGCAACGCGGCTTAAAAACTCTCTATCTATACCGCTTGCCGTTCCGACTCTGTCAAGCTCGAGCAGTATGAGCCCCTCGAGCTCAAGGTCGTTGATTGCTTCTATGAAATCAAGCGCTTCGCAAGCTATGCTCTGCGATATGATCCTTCTGTTCTTCATGTCGATGCTCACGAAGATATCGCGAATGCCTGATGCTCTTCGTATGAGATCGAGGGATGCGGTCTCCGTACCCAAGACTGGCGTCACGATCTCTGGCAGCATCGATAGCTCTGATTCCGCGGAGATGCCTATATCGGCTATCGTCCTAGATCTCATCGCGACGGACTCGATGATGGAGATATTATCGCCTGCGCCGCTCAACCTGTCCAGATCCGCTATATATACCTCGGCGGGGGAGAGAGCCTCTACAATATCCAGTGGATCTGAGGAGGACACCACCTTGCTGAAGGTATTTATGGGTCTGTAGAGAGACCTCTCGCCTCGGACAGCATGTACCACCTCACCGTTAAATATGTCCATCACAAAGATGCAACGCATCCTTATCTTCTCGGGAACTGGTAGATATGAGGCTGTTGGTAAGTCCGATGAATCTCGAAGAGGCGATAGCCGCCATGAATGGTGGAGCGGATATAATCGACGTGAAGAACCCCAAAGAGGGGTCTCTCGGAGCAAATTTCCCATGGGCGATCAGATCTGTAGTAGAACTTGTCGCCGGCAGGGTGCCGGTCAGCGCGACAATTGGTGATCTGCCGCATAAACCAGGAACCGCAAGCCTAGCTGCTCTGGGCGCCGCTGTCTCGGGCGCAGACTACATAAAAGCAGGTCTCTTCGGCGTAAACGCCTCTGAGAGCGCGGTAGATCTCTTAAAACCCATTGTGAGAGCCGTAAAGGAGTTCGATTCGCGAAAAAAGGTTGTGGCAGCCGCGTATTCAGACTTCAGAAGAGCTGGGACGATACCGCCAATGCTTCTTCCCGGCTTAGCAGCTGAGTGCGATGCAGATGTCGTTATGGTGGACACGGCCGTAAAGGATGGGAGATCGACGCTGGAGTTCATGAGCTTTGAGGAGCTCGAGAGGTTCGTCGGCGAGGCGCACGATCTGGGCCTCGAGGTGGCGCTTGCCGGCAGTCTCGGCTTTAAAGAGCTTGATGCCATAAAAGCGATTTCACCCGACATACTTGGCGTAAGAGGGGCTGTATGCGGCGGCGATAGAAACAGCAGTGTAAAAGCAGATCTCGTGAGAATGCTCAAGGAGTTGCTTTGTTGAATGAATCTAGGTCGATGGCAATTCTTATCAAAACTCTGATTTGTGTGAATTGATTACTGCTATCGAAAACCTTCATGGCCTAATGGCCAACCACGGAGATGAAAATAGATCCGATTGGGATCCTATTTTCATATCAAACGCTCGTGATCGAAGGTCACCCACGGGGATGAAAATGGTTCGGGAGCGTTCTCGTACCAAATAATCATGACCCGAAATCACCACATGGAAATGATTCGGAGGCATTTTCATAACAATTCGAAATCATCCAATAGAGCAGCTTCACCCGCTGTGTCGAATTACGTTCGGAAATCCAATAGCATAGGGTCAATTCATACGAATCAAATTTTTGATGGGAATCAATATCTAGAGACCACATCGCCTCGAATTATTCAACACAGCACTTGGACCCGTCCGGATAAGCATCGAGGCCAGAAATCTGGACCTTTACCGCTTCTGCATGTCAGAAACACTTAGTCCTTATCCGGGCAGGTCTCCGGCCGGTCTCGGAAATTTTATATAGAACCTCAAACAGCTTTAAGCCCAGCTAGCTGTTGGAGGAGTTGATTTGGCTGGAATGGGCGGTTATCCGATCCTTATTTTGAAAGAAGGAGCTAAAAGAGATGTGGGACGTGAGGCTCAGCATAAAAATATACTGGCAGCGAGAGCGGTTGCAGAGGCTGTCCGGAGCACTCTCGGCCCAAAGGGTATGGACAAGATGCTTGTGGACAACAATGGCGATGTGGTGGTAACAAACGATGGCGCCACGATACTCTGGGAGATGGACATAGAGCATCCTGTTGCCAAGATGATAGTGGAGGTTGCCAGGGCACAGGATGATGAGGTTGGAGACGGGACCACCACAGCGGTTGTTTTAGCCGGGGAGCTTCTTAAGAAAGCCGAGGGACTTCTAGAGAAGGGCGTGCATCCGACCACCATAGTTCATGGATACAAGGGCGCAGAGGCGAAGGCCAGCGAGATCTTGGAGAGCATCTCAAAGGAGGTTGGCAGAGAGGACAGGGAGATGCTCAGGAAGATCGCAATGACAGCGATGACCGGAAAGGGCATCGAGGCGATGAAGGAGACGCTGGCAGATCTCGTGGTCGACGCTGCTCTAGCCATAGAGGATAACGGCAAGGTGGATGTCGAGAACAGGGTTAAGATAGTGAAGATAACAGGCGGCAGCCTTGCCGATACAGAGCTTGTTCACGGCATCGTCCTAGAGCTTGAGCGCCTGAATCCTGAGATGCCCAAGAGGGTTGAGGATGCGCGGATCGCGCTGCTCGATAGCACTCTCGAGCTCAAGAAGCTCGGAACGGATGCGAAGATTACGATCTCAGCCGTCGAAGGGCTCAGGAGCTTCAAGGAGGGCGAAGAAAAGGTTCTCGAGTCGCAGGTAAGCGCCCTCGCAAAGATCGGCGCGAATGTGGTATTATGCCAGAAGGGCATCGGGATCGCTGCGTCTCACTTCCTCGCCAAGCATAACATTCTGGCTGCTAGAAGGGTGAAGGATGAGGATATGAAGATGCTCGCCCTCGCGACCGGCGCAAAGATCATCGGAGATCCGATGCAGGCCACCCCGCAGGATCTCGGCTACGCGAAGCTCGTCGAGGACAGAAAGGTCAAGAAAGAGAAGCACATGATCTTTATCGAGGGATGCAAGGATCCGAAGGCTGTAACCATAGTTGTCCATGGAGGATCTGAGGTCTTCCTGGATGAGATGGAGAGGGCGTTAAACGATGCCCTTATGGTCGTTGGAGATGTCCTGTCATACAAGAAGATACTCCCAGGCGGTGGCGCTCCAGAGGTTGAGGTGGCCCAGAAGATAAGAGAATATGCCGCAACTCTGAGCGGCAGGGAGCAGCTAGCCGTTCAGGCGTTTGCAGATGCGGTTGAGATCATACCAAAGACTCTTGCGGAGAATGCGGGCCTCGATCCCATAGATACAATCGTGGCGCTCAGATCGAAGCATGGAGCCGGCCAGATCGCATACGGGGTCGATGTGCACAATGGCGGAACCGCGGATATGCTCGCCTCTGGAGTAGTCGAGCCGCTCAAGGTAAAACTCCAGGCAATGAAATCCGCAGCAGAAGCGGCTACAATGGTTCTCAGGGTCGATGATGTGATAGCCGCTAAGAGAGAGGAGCTAAAACCGAAGCCAGGCCAGAGCCCACACGACTACACGAGGATGTGAAACAACACATCCTCTTCCAAGGGGTGGTGACCATGGACGAAGAACCTTCAGCGGAGACGCCCAATGCCACCGAGAAATCTTCTGAGGAAGCTGCCGCTGAAGGCGATTCCGATGACTTATCCAGGCTGAAGGCCGAGCTCGAGGAATCGAAGAGGCTCGCGGAGGAGCGCCTGGAGCAGCTCATGAGATGCAGGGCAGAACTCGACAATCTGATCAAGAGGAATGCCAGGGAGCGGGAGGAGCTAGTCAGATTTGCATCCGAATCGATCATAAGGAAGTTGTTATCGTTTATGGACAGCCTTGAGCAGGCTGCAAAGCATGACGATGGCGCTAAGGCACTTTACGATCAATTTATCGGAATCATGCGATCCGAAGGATTGGAGCCGATAGATGCCCTGGGAAAGATGTTCGATCCCTTCCTGCATGAGGCGATGATGCAGATCGACTCACAGGAAGCGGATGATGGCGTAATCGTCCAGGAGTTCCAGAAAGGTTACACGCTCCATTCCAAGGTCATAAGGACCTCAAAGGTAGCTGTTGCAAAGCGTGGATAAGGTTAAATGTTAATTGAATAATTATGTTTAGGGGATGGTAATATGTCGAAGATCATAGGCATAGATCTCGGGACCAGCAACTCTGCAGCTGCGGTTTTGATCGGCGGTAGACCGACCATAATACCGAGCGCTGAGGGGACCAGCTTAGGCGGAAAGGCGTTCCCATCCTATGTGGCATTCACAAAGGACGGCCAGGTTCTAGTCGGAGAGCCGGCGAGGAGACAGGCAGTGACAAATCCTGAGGGCACGATCACCGGCATCAAGCGAAAGATGGGCACGGATTACAAGGTCAAGGTCTTCGGGAAGGAGTACACTCCTGAGGAGATCTCGGCTCACATTCTCCGAAAGATAAAGCAGGATGCTGAAGCATTCCTCGGAGAGAAGGTGGAGAAGGCAGTTATCACCGTCCCTGCATACTTCAACGACAACCAGCGACAGGCCACGAAGGACGCTGGGACGATCGCGGGTCTTGAGGTTGTGAGGATAATAAACGAGCCGACAGCGGCTGCGCTTGCCTATGGTCTCGACAAGAAGGGCGACCAGAAGATAATGGTCTTCGATCTTGGTGGCGGCACGCTCGATGTCACCATCATGGAGATCGGCGAGGGCGTCTTCGAGGTCATATCCACAAGTGGTGATACGCAGCTCGGCGGAAGGGATATGGACGAGCGGCTCCTGAATTATGTCGTTGAGACGTTCCGCAAGGATACCGGAATAGATCTGCGCAAGGATACCATGGCCATGCAGCGTCTAAGGGAAGCTGTAGAGGTTGCCAAGATCGAGCTTTCGTCCATGCTCCAGACAACAATCAACCTGCCGTACATCACTGCAGATGCCACCGGACCGAAGCATCTGACGATGACTATAACCAGAGCCAAGCTCGAAGAGCTCATCCAGGATGTCCTGGAGAGATGTCGTGGACCAATGGTCCAGGCGCTGAGCGATGCGAAGCTGGATAAGAGCGAGATAGACAGGATAATTCTCGTCGGCGGGCCTACAAGAATGCCGGCGGTACAGGAGTTCGTAAAGCGCTTCATGGGGAAGGATATAGAGCGCGGCGTGGATCCGATGGAATGCGTCGCGATGGGAGCGGCGATTCAGGCGGGCGTTTTAGCTGGAGAGGTTAAGGACATCTTGCTGCTCGATGTTACACCGCTCTCTCTGGGCGTGGAGACGCTGGGCGGGATAATGACGAGGCTGATAGAGAGAAACACAACAATCCCGACGAGGAAGAGCCAGATATTCACTACCGCGGCTGACAACCAGACAAGCGTTGAGATACATGTCCTCCAGGGTGAGCGGCCTCTGGCCAAGGATAACATCTCTCTGGGAAGATTCACGCTCACAGGCATACCTCCCGCACCTCGTGGCATCCCCCAGATAGAGGTCACATTCGATATAGATGCGAACGGCATACTTCATGTCTCTGCTAAAGATCTCGCAACCAAGAAAGAGCAGAGGATAACGATAACCGCTCCTCACAGGCTCTCCCAGGAGGAGATCGAGCAGAAGATCAAGGAGGCTGAGAAATACGCGCAGGAGGATGCCAAACGCAGAGAGGAGATAGAGACCAGAAACCAGGCGGATAATCTGATCTACACCACGGAGAAGATGCTGAAAGAGGCCGGCGATATAGCCACGGCCGAGCAGAAGAGCAGGATAGAGAAGGCGATAGCGGAGCTCAAAGACGCGCTCGCCGGAAAGGATATCCAGGCGATAAAGAGCAAGATGGATGCTCTTCAGAATGCGGTTTATGAGCTCTCGGCTGCGATGTATCAGAGAGCGGCGCAGAGCCGTAGCGAGACCACCGCCTCTCAATCATCCACCGGCAAGACTGTAGAGGCAGATTATGAAGTTGTGAACGACGATAAGCGCTGAATAAGAGGCAAGAAGAGGCGGTCGGGATGGCGGAGAAGAGAGATTACTACGAGATTCTGGGCGTGGACAGGAACGCCACGGAGAAGGAGATAAAGAGCGCTTATCGAAGGCTCGCAATGAAGTACCATCCCGATCGCTCAGACGCTCCTGATGCTGAGGAGAGGTTCAAGGAGATCTCCGAGGCTTACGCGGTCCTCTCGGATCCGGAGAAACGCAGGCAATACGATCAGTTCGGGCATGCAGGCATCGGCCAGTACACCCAGGAGGATCTCTTCAGATCGGTCGACTTTGAGGATCTGCTCAGAGGCTTTGGTTTCGGTGGCGCTGATAGCATATTCGATATATTCTTCGGCAGGGGCCGCCGAGGGCCTGCGCGGGGGCGGGATCTAAGGTACGATCTGGATATAACACTGGAGCAGGCGGCCTCAGGGATCGAGACCACGATTGAGGTGCCCAGAACCGAGGTCTGCAGGACATGTGGTGGAACGGGCGCGAAGCCCGGCACATCTCCCGTCGTGTGCTCCAGCTGCCATGGCACAGGCCAGATAACCAGAAGCCAGGTGACACCATTCGGCCAGATAGTGACATCCACCACCTGTACGAAATGCGGGGGAAGGGGCGAGGTGATACAAACACCATGCGACGACTGCGACGGCAGCGGCAGGGTTAGGAGATACAGAAAGATAAACGTGAGGATCCCGCCTGGCGTGGATAGCGGTCATCATATCAAACTAAGAGGGCAGGGTGAAGCTCCGCCGTTCTCTCCTGGAACTCCTGCAGAGCCGGGGGATCTCTACATATTCATCAACGTCAGACCGCATCCTCTCTTCTTCAGAGATGGTGATGATCTGATCCATGAGATCAACATTGGTATGACTCAAGCAGCACTCGGCGCAGAGCTTGAGGTCCCAACCCTCGATGGCAAGGCTCGTTTGAAGATCCCGCCAGGCACCCAGAGCGGGACGATCTTCAGGATAAAAGGAAAGGGCATGCCAAAGCTTCATGCTTCCGGTACTGGAGATCTTCTTGTGAGAGCCAACGTCAAGATACCCACTTCGCTAACGCCAAGGCAGAGAGAGCTGCTCGAGGAGCTCGCCCGGGATCTAGGCGAATCCGCGGGTTTAAAGAAGCAACATGGCAAAACGGGTTTTTTCGAGAAGATAGTTGATGAGGTAAAGGGCGCGGTGCGTTAGTCACATTTCTCAGAGATATTGCCGCATTTTGAATCGCGGAATGGTTATGAGAGGTGCGCTGAGTTCTGGCCAGAACTTCCTCCATGCCTTTAAGCAAGGCAGCAGCGCTCTCCGCATCAACACGCTTTGACGTTTCGACGAACGAGAGCATCCGCAGCTTCATGAGTGTTTTTCCATGCGGAGCTTACTTGTGTCAGGAGCGCTTCTTATGAGGCACTTCGGACCATTGCCGATCAGGTCGATCCGGCCTTCTGCGAGAAGGCCCTCTCGGACAAGCCTGTAGTTCTTCGGCATCCAGTATTGTAAGAGGGCTCTCTGAATCTTTTTCTCTCTGCCCTTTGGGACGTGGACAGGCTCCATCGTAAACGGATCAAGTCCTGTGTAGTACATCGTTGTAGCTACAGTCATCGGAGTTGGCGTGAAGTCCTGGACCTGCTCCACCCTCATTTTGTGATCCCGGAGGTACTCGGCGAGATCTATCATATCCTTCAATGTGCAACCAGGATGGCCGGACATGAAATACGGCAGCACATACTCCTCTTTTCCGGCTTTCTTGACGGCATCTCTGAAACGCTTCATGAATTCGTCGAGAACCTCGACTGGAGGCTTCCGCATGCATCTGGTCACACCTCTGGAGATATGCTCCGGCGCAATCTTAAGATGGCCTGAGACATGCTCCCTGCAGAGCTCCTCAAGAAATACATCTCCATAATCAACATCCCTGATGACAAGATCATGTCGTATGCCGGAGCTGACGAAGACATGCTCGACACCGGGTACCGATCTGATGCGACGCAGCAGCTCGAGGTATTTCCCGTGGGTTATTTCTAAACTCTCGCAGTCGATGCTGCACATTCTTCCGCATCCGTTCCTCTTCCATAAAGAGCATTCCATTCCATACATGTTGGCCGTCGGGCCACCTACGTCCTGGATAACACCTTTGAATTCTGGCATCCTGACAAGCTTCTCAACCTCTCTTACAACAGATGCCATGCTTCTCGACTGTATTATCCTGCCCTGGTGGTGGGTGAGCGCGCAGAAGCTGCAAGATCCAAAACAGCCCCTGTGGCTTGTAATCGAGAACCTGACGCTCTCAAGCGCTGGCACCGGCTTCCTATACGATGGATGCTCCCTCCTCGCATAGGGCAGCTCGTATATCATGTCAAGCTCCTCTGTGGTGAGCGGCCTTGCAGGAGGGTTCTGCACTACAACAGTCTTCGGATGTGGCTGTACCACGCACCTTCCTCTGAATGGATCCTGTTCGCTGTAATGGAGTCTGAATGCCTCTGCGTACTTCTTTTTGTCCTGAGACACCTCATCGAAGGATGGTACGACCACGTATTCATCCTTTGGGGAGCACCTCCATTCCTTCAGGCTCATCTTGTACCCTGTGCCTTTTATGTCTCTCATCTCATCGATCCGCTCCCCTTTATCCAAACGAGATGCGATCTCCAGCAGGGGCAGCTCACCCATGCCGAAGACCAGGAGATCCGCGGGTGCATCAGCTAGGATGGATCTCCTCACCGAATCCGACCAATAGTCGTAATGCGCAAATCGCCGTAAGCTTGCCTCGATGCCACCGATTACTATCGGTATCTTGGGAAATATCGAGTGGATCCGGTCTGTGTAAACAAGAGCTGCACGATCCGGCCGCCGGATCTCGCCTCCGGGGGAGTATACATCACTTCTCCTTCTTTTCAGGTTAGGCGTGAAGGCATTCACCATCGAATCGACATTTCCTGAGGTCACGCCGAAGAACAGCCTTGGGTCGCCGAGCCGCTTGAAGTCCTCCGATCTCCGCCAGTCCGGCTGCGGTATCACGCCCACTGTGAATCCAGAGCGCCACAGAACTCTTCCGAGAAGCGCGACACCGAACGATGGATGATCCACATAGGCATCACCAGTAACCAGAATCACATCGAGCTGGTCTATGCCGAGCTCTTTGAGCTCTCTTTTATGGAGGGGCAGATACTCAGGTTGGTCGATCATCTCGATTCTCTTCGCGGTCTCCTGTCAAGAGCTGTCAGGAAACGATGCAGCTATTAAGATCGAACCGCTGAAATGCTTTTCGATCTTTTCAGAGAGCTCTTCCGGAGATGCTGGTGATTTTGATATCTATGAAGCTGATCCAAAGGGTGATGGAAGGTTGAAAGAAAGTACCTCACCTGCGAAAGCATTTCAAAGAAATCGAGCTGTCTCATGAGGATGTGCCAATCAAAGGCGGATCCATCTTCGTCGTTATACTCCCCGATCTTGTTAGATGTCTCCGCTTCTCGATTTTCTCATAAGACTACAAAGTCGGGGTAGAGTTAAAGGGGCTCTAGTCAGAGATGCGCCTTATTCGCTTCTCAAAGTTAAAGCCCCATGGATATGAATTTACTTCCTACGATTTTGCAGGCATCGCCTATTTACCTTTCATCTTGAGAAGCCTTGCCTGGAAGCCGTGGTATTTGGCAAAGCCCTCCGCGTCCCTCTGGCTCAGCGTCTGGGAGTCGAAAGAGACCATCTCCTGCGAGTACAGAGCATCTGGCGATCTCCGGCCCACAGGCATTGCGTTGCCGCAGAAGAGCTTCATGCGAACGGTGCCATTGACCCTCGAGTTCGCCTGGTCGATAAATGCGTTTAGATCGGAGAAGAGCGGGTCATCAACCAGCCCCATGTATGCCATCTCTGCCCATGTCGCATCGACCATCTGCTTGAACCTCAACTCCGCTCTGGATAGAACAAGCTGCTCGAGGTCTCTGTGGGCGGTGAGAAGCACCGTCGCAGCCGGATGCTCATAGTTCTCCCTCGCCTTCAGGCCGAGCACGCGGTCCTCGATCATGTCGGTGCGGCCCACACCATGCTTGCCTGCGATCGAGTTCAACCGCCTGATCAACTCAACCCCACCGAGGCGCTCCCCGTTCAAAGCTACAGGGACGCCTCCCTCGAACTCGATCTCCACGATCTCAGGAGGCACGCTTCCATCTGGCGTTCTGGTCCAGGCGTATATCTCCTCTGGTGGCTCGAAGAACGGATCCTCAAGCATTCCCCCCTCGATAGATCTCGACCATAGGTTCTCATCGATCGACCACGGCCTCTCCTTGGATACTTGAACATCTATGCCGTGCTCTCTCGCGTAATCTATCTCCCATTCCCTGGCCAGATCCAGATCCCTCATGGGCGCTATGACCCTCATCCCCGTGGCTCTGAACACAGCCTCAAACCTGAGCTGATCGTTTCCCCTTCCCGTACAGCCATGCGCCAGTGCTTTTACATTAAGCCTCCTAGCCACCTCTACAGCCTTCTTGGCTATCAGTGGCCTGGCTATCGCCGTTCCAAGAACGTAGCCCTCATAGGAGCCATTTGCTTTTATTAGGGGAAATATATAATCTCTGACGAACTCATCTTTCGCATCTATAACAAAATGTTCATCGCTCAGCTTCGCGGCACGCCTGTTTCCGCGCTCTATATCCTCAGGCGGCTGACCGACATCGACAAGCACAGTTATAACGCGCTCCATACCGTAGCGTTCACGCAGGAGCGGAATGCAGACTGATGTGTCAAGCCCGCCAGAATAAGCAAGAACAACCTCTCTCTCGTCTGTCATGTTACCTTCCAGAATGGATTAACTTATTTCAAGTTTATCTCAGCATCGTGCAGGCTTCCTGTAATGTGTTGCTGTCATGAAAAAACCTCCCTGACCAACAGCCCACATGTGGGAATGAAAACTTTTAGTGGTTTGGAGGCATTTTATTACCAAACGCTAACAATCAGCAGAGCCAATATGCTTTGATGCCAGAAAGAATCGACCGCAATCTTATTGAGTAAGTTGAGATGGTGAGATCAACTAAGCTGATGTAGACTACCCAACTCTGAGACAGATATATATCTGATGATGATTCTTATTCGCCTAGGTCGCATGACTGAATAGAGGTGTGTTTCATGTGGAAGAGAATGTTCATGATGTGTGTTGTATTCGCGCTTATTCTTGGCTCAGCTGGTGCGATCTGGATGAATTATGCCACCAGCTCAAATGAGGTTATAACCCAGTTCAGCAAGCCGATATATATGATCAACATAAGCGGCAAGTCGCTCCAGAGTTACCATCCCCTTTTGGGGCAGAGCTTCAACTTCGATCCGCTCCCTCTTGGTGGTAGCCCGATCGCCACGACCTCGAAGATAGAGCCGCTTGTTCTCGGCAGCGTGCCCGCTCCCCACTATGTTACGGATTTCGGCCAGAACTGGGAGAAGAACATGAAATATGCGCAGACAAAATCGTCATTCAGAGTCGCGGAGAACAACAAACTGTCATCTCTTGGTCCGAGCTGGAACATCTTCGACACGGGATGGATCGTGATTTAACTGTGGAGCGGAGAGGACGGAGCGAGAGGACCTCCGGTCTTCAGGGTGGGGATGAAAGCGAAGTCCTCCCCCTTCATTCCGGCTTACCGATAATTGAGGATTCCTAAAACCCACCTTTTTGATATAAAATGTTTTTAATGTAATTATGCTGCAACGCGCGAGCATCTTAAAAAGGAGGTTTATAGGAATTCACCCTTTGGACTTATCCAACTAGCATACATATATAAAAAATAGCTTATCGGCACTACAGACCGAAGAGCGCCGATAGCAGATAAATCGGGAACATGAAAGCTACCAGGAAACCAAGCACCATCACCGCAATCGCGAAACCATTTCCTCCCATACGATCCACCACCTCAAAGCATTCTCAGGGGCGATATATTAACTTTTGGGGAGACTGGCCGGAAGCGTTCCGAACAGGATCTCACTGTGAGATGGACGAGCCTTTAGACCACCGATTACCGGAGCTGCTTTCTGCCTATTCGAACAGGTTCGATTTGTCCGGTCAAGGTTTGTCTGCGCATCAGTTTTCAAGGATACAGAAATGAAAGCCGATCGCTTCAGAGACATGTCATGGGCCCGATTCGCCGCTCTCAGGAATCGCTGTCCAATGGCACAATACCCCATGAAATCCAGCGAGTCCTCATTCCTGTGATTCTGGTGCACGAATGCATTCTCTTCTCAGATGGTCTCCTTGAGCATCGCGATTATCTCCTTCTTTATCAGAGAGCTCACAAATGCCCCATCGGCCTTTCCTCTGAGCTGTTCCATTGCGAGGCCCATTAGAGGCCCGATCGCCCTCTCTCCTCTCTCCCTGACAAGCTCCCGTTTTGATGCAACGATCTCTCGAACTATCCTCTCGACCTCAGATGTATCTACTCCGACAAGTCCTGCTTTCTGCGCAGATTTTTCCGCATCCTGCTCAGGATGCTCAGCCATCGCTTTCAGGAGTGCTGGCAAACCCTCCTTTGCGATCTTGTTTCTCGATAGGAGTTCGAAGCAGCCGAGGAAATGCCGTTCGTTCAACCTGTAGACAGGCACACCATCTCTTGCCAGCTCCACCGGTGTCGACTCGAGGGTTCGCACAACAAGAGATGGCTGTGCTCCATATCTTCTCACTATCTCCTCGAAGAGCTGGTAGTTAGATGATGCGGCCATGATCTTTGCCTGCTCCTGATTGAGCCCGTAAACCCGCTGGTACCTCTCAGCCCTCTCGATGACAAGCTCAGGCAACTTCAGCTGCTCCACCATATCTTTATCGACGATAACTGGAGGGACATCGGTCTCAGGGTACATCCTCGCGGATCCTGGCAGGGGTCGCATGTACTCGGATGTGCCATCAGGCAGCGCTCTTCTGGTCTCCTCAGGAACACCCATTAGCGCCTCACGGGCGCGCTCTATAACTGCAGCCATCGCCTTCTGGGCTCTCTCAGGCTGTGCTGCCACCATCACTGCAGCATCGAGCTCGTCGCAATGTAAAGACCGCCTGAGCGATTCAACCTCCTCCTCGGTTATGCCATACGCCGGCAGTTCATCGGTATGGAATATCCCGCCCACGCCGGCGCGCTTCGCCCTGTCGGAGAGCTCTGTGCCGAGGCGCCTTCCAGGCTGCACCTCTCTGCCTATGAGCCCCTTAAAACCAGAGAGCTTCGTGGCCAGAACCACGCCGCCGTTTGCTATAGCTCTGCTTATGACCTTCGAGCGCGTATTCGCGAATAAATGCGTAACGTCTATCACATCCCCATCGACTCCAGCGCATCTCCCGCTCAGCTCCTCTCTCAACTCAAGAAGTTTCAGCTGACGCAGGACCTCCAGCTCCACAATCCTCTCTATGAGGTTCAGCTCCTGCACGCCCTTGATCTCGACTCTTGCCCCTCCTGCTATCGAGACGTTCACATCCTGCCGGATCGTGCCGAGTCCGCGTTTGACGCGCCCCGTCGATCTGAGTATCATGCCGATGTGCTGCGCCACCTCTCTCGCGTGCTGTGGCGATACTATGTCAGGAGCGGTCCCGATCTCGACAAGGGGTATGCCGAGCCGGTCGAGGGAGTACACAACCTCATCGCCCCGATCCTCGATGATCCTCGCGGCCTCCTCCTCGAGGCAGAGTATACCTATACCAACAGGCCCGCAGGATGTATCGATGGATCCATTGGAAGCGATGAAAGCGGTCCTCTGGAAGCCGGAGGTGTTCGAGCCGTCTATCACGGTCTTGCGCATCGTGTGGACCTCGTCAACGATGCGCATTCTCAACATTCGCGCGATTATCAGGGATATCTCCAGAGCTTCGCGGTTGATCTCCCTGGGAGGCTCTTCATCAGCCTCTACGAGGCATGTTGTATCGTACGCTTTGTATAAAAACCTCCTCGATACGAGGGTCTCCTCAAGGGCAGCCCTATCTATCTCACCCAGCTCGCTTCTCGCAGGCCGGAGGTACCTGAAGAACTCGAAGTTTGCCTCCTCTACCTCCCTGTGGATCGTCGGGCATCTGCAGAACAGCTTGCATTTTGTATCCAGCTGCTGATGTATCTCTATGCCGCAGATGAGCCCGATCTTGCGATAGTCTATCTCAAGCGGAGAGTCCCGGTCTATCATCGATGGTTCATTCTCCTTGTTTTGATGGCCTTACACGTTTGGAGGCCTCTCTGATGTCTTCCGCTCTAACGGTCTTCCTCTTAGCATGGTTGGCCCAGTCTATCGCTTCCTTAGCGATCTCGATACCGTAGCTCTCCAAAATCGCTGCAAGTTCCGTGCTCGCATCTTCGCTCACTCTTTTAGCCCCGGCCATCCTGATAAGCCTGGCAACTGGGGCAACAGGAAGTATCGCCACTCTGCTCCCTCCATAAACCTTTGGCTCGAATTCGAGAATGCCAAAAGGGTCACTTTATTGCATTCGACCTTTCTTGGATCCATATATACCTTTTGCAGAGATTTAAAAGCGATTTTCGGGAAGAAAGTCATTTCGTCCATCCTTTCCACAATGCCAATCTTATTATCCATCTGTGCAACCTAAAAAATATGAAGTCGGAGCCAAGTCCAGCTGAGCGAGTATATAGAGGTATTAAAAAATCCGGCATAGATCTCGTCGCCTCTGTACCATGCGTGAATCTGGAGGAGCTTCTCGAGCTGATCTCATCGGATCCTGAGATACTGCATATAGCGGTGACAAGAGAGGAGGAGGGGGTCGGTATATGCGCAGGCGCCTACATCGGGGGCAAGAGGCCAGCGATCGCAATGCAGAACTCCGGCCTTGGAAACTGCATAAACGCCCTTGCATCTCTCGACATGCTCTATGGAATACCACTCCTCATGCTGATCAGTCATCGCGGGACGGAGGGAGAGAAGCTTGTGGGCCAGCTTCCAATGGGAAGGCTGACCGAGCCGCTGCTGGAATCGATGGGAATACCCTCTATGAGGCCGAGACCTGTCGAGGTTGAAAAGATCATAAAGAACGCCTGGATTCAATCCGAGAGCAAGAGGGTACCGGTTGCGGTTCTTCTCGACATACCTTTCTGGGAGGGGAGATGAGGCGCATAGATGCTATAGCTATCGTGGCCGAAGAGGCGGATTCCTCGGATGCTCTCCTTGTATCGAACATAGGCTATCCCAGCAGGGAGCTGTACTACGTAAAGGACAGGCCTGAGAACTTCTACATGCTCGGTTCGATGGGCCTCGCCTCCTCGATAGGACTTGGCCTCTCGCTTGCAGTTAGTAAAAGAGTAATCGTGATTGAGGGAGATGGCTCGGTTCTGATGAACCTCGGCACACTAGCCACAATCGCGAGCTTCGCGCCGCCGAGCTATCTTCTTGTCGTGATGGACAACGGCGTTTACGGATCCACTGGATGTCAGCCAACAGCCACCTCAAGATGCACAGATCTGGCAGCAATTGCGAGAGGCGCGGGAATAAGGGATGTGAGGGTGGCATCAGACGAAGATGAGCTCAGGTCCGCCATATCTCGAAATGGCGTTGTGATAGCAAAGGTCGAGCCCGGGAACGCAGATGTACCCGTGATACCTCTATCGCCGCAGGAGATAATAGACAGGTTCATGGCGAGAGCCGCTCCACATAGGAGGAGATCCTGAAGCTCCCGTCGAGTATTCTGCTCTTCAGCATCCTTGCAAGCTTCGAGGCGCGAAGGCGATCCGATTGGCGTATCGAGACCGGTATCTCGACGCCCTCTGGAGAGCGAAGCGAGCCCAGGCGCGCATGAAATACATCCGGGCATATGCTTGAACACAAACCGCAGTTAAAGCACAAACCCCGATCTATGGCAATGGGATGCTCGGACTTTATCGCCCCTGTCGGGCAGGCCTCCTCAGCTGGGCATCTCAGGCAGTCCTTGCATGCTTCCTGCATAATGCGAACCGTGAGATCCACATCCCTCCACACCTGTCCGTAATCTGCCTCCCAGAGAAGCGATCTCGTCTTGACATCCATTACAGGAAGAGTTGTGGAGGATTCTGGCTGCGCTATCGCGTTGAAGACAGTTTGGCTCAGCACGGGGATCGGCACAGCCCATGAGGTTATGCATTCCGGCCCCGCGGACGTCACAAAACCGCCCATGAACTCGGGCATCATTCTGTGCATATCAGCGAATCCCGAGAGGTTTGGCCTTTCATGAGAGCTTCTCGTTCCGGTTCCTATCACGAACCCCTCAGCGCCATTGATGAGAACACGCGTCCCGACGCCAATGGTCTCCAGCAAAGGATCATTCTTCAGAGGATTCAATATGCCACAGCCTGAGAAGGATGCGCCCTGAAGGGCTGGCGGAAATGGAATGGCATGGAATATCGTCTCCAGGGGCTCGCAGCCCGTGTTGACGAAAGCCGAGTAGTTCATGAAGGCGTGCCTGGTGCCGAAGATCTTTGCGTAAGGTATCTCATCCAGCGTTATATCTCTTGTCATCTGCCGCCCATCAGAGGTCTCAACCTCCACGCTGACGTCCTTTCCGGAGACGAGATCTCTGAAAAGATGGCCGCCTCCATACCTTTCATCTCTGTGCGCCGTCCCGAATATCATCAGATCCAGCTGTCCGAGCCTTTCGTTGGGGCAGGGACCCACGTATGCTGGAACCCCGTTTATCCTTACGCTCCTCGCACGTATGAAAGAGTCGCGCTCCGAGAATCTGAATGAGAGAATGGCGTATGTTCCGCTCATCAAAGCCCTTGTAGCTGTCGTCACCAAGTCAACATCACGCAGCTCATCAAAAGAACCAGCATCTACAAGAGCCGCAGCTTCCTCGGCAGTGAGAACAGTGGCCTCACCCTTGCGTATGCGCTCATCTATCTCCTCTATCGATCTCCTCATACGGACCCTTGGCAAGCCCTTCGCTCTTGCATGATTTTAATGTGATGTTTTGGCGATGAAGTGGGAAGCTCTACCCTTTAGTTCGCTATGCCGATAAGGATCTGCCATCAGAATATGTGAGGCATGCCTCTCGCCATCTATCTCTTCATCCGGATCTAAAAAGAGGTTTGGATGGGATCACTTCACCGGTCCAAGCGGGAGTATGACCCTTCCATGCGCTTCATTCAGAACCTGCGCAAGGCCTGTGTATATCGCAGAGAAGCCGCAGATAATTCCCTCATAGCCAGCGATGGTACCAATTGCTGCGCTGCCTGTAGCATCTCTGGCAGCGAGCAGGAAGAAGAGAACGGCCAGAGAGAGGAATACAAACTGCAGAGCTCTGTTTGCACTGAGCGTGCCAAAGAACATCACAGCTGTGAACAGACCCCACATGAAGAGATACGCTGTCATCGCTGGGAGAGATGCCTTCTCTCCTAAGTTCATGCCGGGCATGAGTATCAGCCCGACTAGTGTAAGCCAGAATAGGCCGTATGAGGTGAACGCCGTGGTTCCGAAAGTATTGCCCTTCTTCCATTCCATTATTCCGGCTATTATCTGCGCAATCCCTCCGTAAAAGATCCCCATGGCCAGTATCATCGCGCTCAGCTCGAAGTAGCCGGCGTTATGCAGATTCAAGAGCACGGTGGTCATGCCAAAGCCCATCAGGCCGAGAGGTGCTGGGTTCGCAGTGGTATCGAGCACCTTGATAGGGGTGTCTAGCGTCTTATTGGTCGCCAAGTGTCAATCCCTCCTTATTTATGAGCGGTGATAAGATCGTAATATTAATTTGTTACCCTAAAGATATTAACTAAAAATAATTCTATTTGCGCGTTTTCTATCTTGTTTAAATACACATTTGAGAAAAGAAAACGATAAATTGTGTCAAATGTTTTAAAACGGTCTGTTTTTTCGCGAAACGATCTCACAGTCTTATCGAAAGGTTATTCCCGTGCATAATGGGGTAGACGTATAAAAATCAGCTGCATGTGGACCTCGCAGGATTCGTAGATATTGTTCCGTATGATATGACTCCTTAGGCGCTATTCGATGAATCGAGCCCACGAACCTTTTTAATGGCGTTCGCTCTGGGCTTGATGCTTGTGGAGTAGATGCGAAGGATATAGGAAACAGTGAGATATCCGTTAGAGCGATCGCGAAGCTGGACGTCTTCGGATAAACGCTGGGCCAGAAATTTTGGACCTTTACCGCTTCTGCATGTCAGAAAAACCGAATCCTAATTCGGACAGGTCCACGAAGCTTCCGGATAAACTTATATAGAGCTAACTTGATTGGATCTCGAATTGCTATTCATTGTTTGGAGGATGTTTATTGGCTAGAAGGGCACAGAGGAAATCCGAAAAGGCAAAGGTCAAGCAGTGGTATAAGGTCCTTGCCCCGGAGATGTTCGGTCGCACACCTGTAGGCGAGACACTCGCCAACGATCCGAACAAGCTTCTCGGCAGGGTGATCGAGACCACGCTGGGCGACCTTACAAACAACTTCTCGAAGCAGAACGTCAAGCTCAAGTTCAAGATAGATGCCGTGGCCGGGGATACAGCTTACACCAGGTTCGTAGGTCATGAGATGACCACCGACTACATCAGATCGCTCGTCAAGCGCAGGACCTCCCGCATCGATGCTGTGGTCGACGTGACAACAAGCGACGGATTCGTGGTAAGAGTCAAGCCCAGCTGCTTTACGGTAAAGAGGGCGAGAGCAAACCAGGTGAAGGCGATACGGGAGATATCAAGACAGGTGCTGCTCGCTAAGAGCGGGAATATCGATCTCAACGGTCTCATCCAAGAAGTTGTGCTCGGCAAGTTGTCTCTCGATATCTACAAGGATGCGAAGGCCGTGTATCCGCTTCGCAGAGTTGAGATAAGAAAGACCGAGATACTCGCAGGCCCAGGAGAGATCCCGCAGCCTGCGCCTACTTCAGCTCCCATAATCACTGCAGAGTCATGAGCCTTAGGGTGGGGCTTGTCCAGCTCAGGGTCTCAGGAGATCCCGACGCCAATCTAGCTAGGGCTGTAGATCTTGTAGAGCGGCTCGTTGAGCAGGGCGCGAAGATAATCTGCCTCCCCGAGCTCTACAGGACGCCGTATTTTCCGAGAGAAGAAGATGCGGAGGTTCAGCACTACGCTGAGACCATTCCGGGCGATTCAACCGCGAGATTCTCAGAGATAGCGGGCCGTAGCTCTTCCGTGATAATAGTGCCGATCTTTGAGAGGAGGGGGAGCGAGTATTACAACTCTGCAGTTGTGATCGATGCAGACGGCTCGATAGCGGGCGTGTACAGAAAGATGCACATCCCCTACGACCCGATGTTCTACGAGAAGAGATACTTCCTTCCTGGAGATGGATTTAAGGTCTTCAGGACTCGTTACGCAGATCTATCAGTCCTGATATGCTACGATCAGTGGTTCCCCGAGGCGGCGCGAGCCGTGGTCCTGGGCGGGGCGGATTTGATATTCTATCCCACGGCCATTGGCAGAATAGAGGGCGTTGAGGAGGTCGAGGGCGACTGGCAGTCAGCATGGGAGACCGTCCAGCGAGGGCATGCGATAGCGAATGGTGTGCATATAGCAGCTGTGAACAGGGTCGGTGAGGAGGGGAGCATATCCTTCTGGGGCGGCTCGTTTGTATGCGACTCATTTGGAACTGTGATCGCGCGCGCCGGCTCGGACGAATGCATTGTTCTAGCGGATATAGACCTATCCAAGAACATCATGGTAAGAGATGGCTGGGGCTTTCTCAGAAACAGGCGGCCTGATGCATATCGCTCTCTGCTTGTAGATCCCGGGAGGCGTGTGGCGACGCCACGTGCTGATGGCTACCACATGCCCGCTGAGTGGGCGCGCCACGATAGCGTATGGCTCGCATGGCCGCATGACACAGATACTTTTCAGGATATTGAGGCCGTAGAGCGCTCTTATGTCTCCATGATAAGAGCGCTTCAAAAGAGCGAGATCGTGGAGCTTCTCGTCAGAGACGAGGAGATGCGGGAGCGGGTAGAGAGGATTCTCGAGCGAGATCTAGAGATGACTCGTGTGAGAATACATACAATTGATTATGCGGATGTATGGCTCAGAGATTGCGGTCCTACATTCTTGGTGAACGAACATGAAAAGCGGCTCGCTATGGTCGCCTGGAACTTCAATGCCTGGGGTGGCAAGTACTGCGAGCTGATGGGTGATGTTAAGATACCTTGCCATATCGCACGCGATCTCGGCATAAGATGCTACAGACCCGGGATAGTTCTTGAGGGCGGCTCGATAGATGTCAATGGCTCAGGCACCCTCATCACAACGGAGCAGTGCCTGCTAAATCCAAACAGGAATCCTCATCTTAGACGATGGGATATCGAAGCATATCTCAAGGATTATCTGGGGGTCGAGAAGATCATCTGGCTCAAGAGGGGCATAGCGGGCGATGATACCGATGGACATGTCGATGATATCGCACGGTTCATCTCCCCTAGTAAGGTGCTCATGGCTCTTGAAGATGATGAGGACGATGAGAACTATCAGCCTCTCATGGAGAACTACGAGATACTCAGGCGCGAGACGGATCAGGATGGAAATCCCCTGGAGGTGATTCCGCTCCCAACGCCCGGCTACGTTGGGGATGAGCAGAGGCTGCCTGCGAGCTACGCAAACTTCTATATCGGAAACAATCTTGTCCTTGTTCCTGTATTCGGCCGTAAAAATGATGAAAAGGCTCTGAAGATAATAGGCGCTCTATTTCCGGAGAGAAAAATCGTCGGGATCGATGCGCTGGCCATGGTACACGGGCTGGGAACGATACACTGCGTGACGCAACAGCAACCGGCTGTATCAGAGCGTCTCTGAGCTCTTCGAGACTGCTCTGCAATGAACAAACCGCTTACTACAAGCAGGAGTCTTAGGTCGTCGAGAGGTTGATGTGGATCCTATCCGATTTTTGAGAATCTGGCACGCATCTCAAAATTCAGGTGGCGTACTCGTTCTACTGAAAATCTTCACTAGAATCGAATGCAAGGGATTTATATCCTGCCAGAGAGCTATCAGTCCACCGGTTAGCGCTATTCAGTAATCCGAGTACGCCACCAAGATCAAAAATTGTTCAACAAATAAGGTCAGATTCGACTGAATGAATCTGATGCAGAGACCAAAATCTGCGCGGCGCGTTCTGGATCTACCTCTTCAGACGTCTCCTCGCGTCCACCACAAGCTATTAAACATCCTAGTATCTTCGGGTTTTTATGCGGCTACTCTTCGGCAGGCCGATCAGGGGTATAATCGATCGCATCAACGATCTCAGATCGAAGGGATACCTGATCCAGGCCATGGATGCTGCCATGGTTGTGAGCGAGAGGCATCCCGTTTATGCGGCAGAGAAGGCCATAGCAGCATTTCAGGAGGGAAGGAATGTTGCAAGAGATCTCGGCATAGAGATCTTGAGGTATGCATCAGGGCAGAGACAGATTGAGAAGGCCCTCTCATTGGGAGTCTCGGACGAGACGAAGCGCGTGGCCCTGCTTATGGTGGATGACCTCGAGGATAGCGAGGTAGAGCGATTGGCGGACATGCTCATAGAGCGCGATGATTGTGGAATATCATTCGATGAGGAGAGGGTGAGAAGGTTTTATGATATAACCGATGCTGAGATCGAGGCGGTTGGGAGAGAGAGGATACCGGATCTGGTTCTGGAGAGGGTTGCACTTGTCGATGCATACAGATGAGCTGCTGTTCCGCGCTGGAGGAATGCCATGAAAGAGGAGTTCTACACACAGAAGCGCTGGCTTAACTGGATGAACAAGGTCAAGGAGAGCAAGTTCAAGCTTTCGGAGTCTGAGCAGGATACCACAGGCGCAGTCTTCGTCTACATCATGGATGACGTTGTCCTCGCCTGCTTAAAGGTTATAGCGAGATGGGAGAAGGGGCTCATAACACAGGATGAGGCGCTTTCGACCATCAGGAGCATAAGGGATATCGTATCCTCGGAGCAGGAGAGCCTGGGAGAGGATGCGGATATGATGCTCGCCTCTTTGAGGACGTCACTGGCCGCTGTTTTTGAATCATGCAACAGCTATATTCTCCAAGATTTCAATAAAGATCACTCTATAGATGAGATGATAAAAGATGCCATAGAAGCGGAGAAGGATGGCCGAATAGAGGACGCGCTCGCGATCGTTGGGAACATAGGTGCGAGAGTCATCGGTGGCGAGAAACCACCCGAGATCCCGGATATGGATTACTGCATCGTGGCCGAGCTTCTCGATGGTATCGATGCAATTGCGGCAGCGATGGTCGGAGACAACAGCTACAAGGAGGAGGACGGCAGCCCCATCGATGAGGATATATGATCTATTCCGTTATGATCTCGCAGCCGCTCTCTATTACTATTACAGTATGCTCAGCCTGAGAGACCAGCGAACCCTCTACATCCCAGAGAACCGGATATCTGTGGATCACTCCGGCGCGATACAAGTTGTTCAGAGCGTAATCGACGCTCTCCCCCTTGAGCCATCTCCGTGCGAATGGCAGGCCTTTAAATCTTCTCTCCACCTCCATGAGCAGCGCTCTGGCCCTTTTGTCCCTCAAGGGTTTGCGAGCTGCAAGCCCGAAGATCTCGACCGTCGGTGACTCTGATATCCTTCCAGAGCCGGTCGTCGCGAACGGCTCTATCGCGATCACATCCCCCGCTTTCAGCTCCACTCCCCCTGTACATGATCTGTTTGGTACCGTGGGCTCTGTGTGCGTGTTGAACCTCGCGAGACCATGACCTGTCAGATTCGAGATCGGCTTGAATCCATAGCCCTCAATTGTCGATTCTATCGCCCTGCCGATATCACATGTGGTGACACCCGGCTCGATGATCTCCAGGGCGGCATCCAGCGCTGCCTTTGAGGCCTCCACAAGATCCGAGTTGCCGCTCAGATCGACTGTAACTGCTGAATCCGCGATGTATCCATCGACATGCACCCCTATATCCAGCTTGACCATCTCCTCTCCGAATACAGCGGAATCACCGGCCTTTGGGGTGTAGTGTGCAGCTTCGCGATCTCGAGATATGTTGCAGGGGAATGCAGGCTCTCCGCCCAGCTCTCTGATTCTGTTCTCAACATACTCTGCGATCTCCAGCAGGGGGACGCCGACATCTATTCTCGCTGATGTCTCGCGGATCACAAGAGCCAGGATTTTGCCAGCGGTTCTGTATTTTCTCAGAGCATCATCGTCCATGTCGAGAGGCACTCCTTGCGCGCGCCTCACTCACCTCCAGCTTTGAATCTCCTCTCCGGGCCGTGGATTAGCGAGCTACGCTTTGAGCTTCTCCTGTGCGAATTTGAGGCCGGCCTCTATGGCGGCTTTCAGCCCTCCGACGTTTGGTCCGCCGCCCTGCGCCAGATCTGGCTTGCCACCGCCGCCACCGCCGATGTACTTGGAAGCAGCTCTGATCATCTCAGATGCGTTCAGCTTTCTGTCGATGCCCGATCTTCCAACGGCGATGACCAGTTTAGCGCTGCCACCGCTCGCCCCTCCCAGTATCGCGACCATATCCCTCTCGGCCAGCAAGGCCGCAGCTTTGAGCAGCCTCTCTCCATCCACATCTCCCATATCTTTCGCGACCACCTTCACGCCGTTTATATCCACCGCCTCCGAGGAGAGCGTGAGGAGCTGCGCCCTGGCGATCTCTTCTTTCAGCTGCTCGATCTCCTTCTGTTGCGCTTTCCACTCCTCGAAGAAGCGTGATACCGTCTTCGGAAGCTGCTCGATGGGGACGCGGAGGATGCTCGAGGCCTCCTCAAGTATCTCATCCCTCTCCTGTATCCTCAGCACGGCAGCCTCGCCTGCAGCGAACTCTATCCTTTCGACGCCATCCTGGATACGCTCTGTTCTCAGTATTTTTATGGGGCCTATCATTCCCGTGTTTGTCACGTGCGTTCCGGCACATGCCTCTATGTCAGAGCCAACCCGGACCACCCGTATCTCTCTGCCCGGAGGCACGCCCCCCTGGTACAACTGGAAGCCGAATATCTTCTCCGCATCCTCACGCGGCATGAACTCTGTGTGCACGGGAATCATCTCCATGACGCGCCTGTTCGCTTCGAGCTCTATCGCCCGCAGCTCCTCTGCAGAGATCCTCTTGTAATGGTATATGTCAAGCCTTGCCCTGTCCTCGCTCTTCTGCGCACCGGCCTGCCAGACATGTCTTCCTAGAATGCGCTTCGCGGAATCGTTGATTATGTGGGTGGCGGTGTGGTGCCTGGCATGCGCGATCCTCCTTCTCATATCTATTCTGCCTACAACACTATCGCCCGGCGATAGGCCTTCCGGATCGACCTTATGTAGAACCACACCCCCGACCATCTGGACATCTGTAACATTGAACTGCTGGCCGTCTCGCTCAAGCACTCCGTGATCCGCAGGCTGTCCGCCGCCTTCGGGATAGAATAGGGTTCTGTCGAGTACCACGCATCCCTGAAAGAGGCCGAGAACCGTGGCCTCGAACTCCTGATCGAATGGCCTGCTGTAAAATAGCCTCTCGGTTGGTTTGAATGGTATCGAGAGGGGCTCTGCCTCCTTCTGTTCCGCCTTGATATGTGTCGAGGCAACAATCGAGTAGAAGTTATCGGGAAGATCGACATCCACACCAAGCGCATTTGCGGTCTCCTTCGCGATCTCTGGGGGGATTCCATGCGTATCGTAGAGGGATATGAGCTCTGAGAGCGGTATGCGCCCTCCCTTCTTGGAGTAGTGTTTTGCTATCTTCGAGACCAGCCTGCTGCCCTTATCCAGGGTCTCAGCGTATCTCTTCTCCTCCAGCTCTAGTATCTCAGAGATCGTCTCCATGAGCTCCCGCCAGTCCTGGTAATCGAGTTTTGCTATCTGCAGCTCGACGAGATCTGAGAGCGGTACAGAGAGTCTCAGATCCCTCATCATCTTGAGCGTCCTGCGAATCACCAGCCTTGCCAGGTAGCCCGCCTTCACGTTTGATGGTATTATGCCATCGCCAAGCATGTAAGCCAGGCATCTGGTGTGATCCGAGATCGCGTAGATCCTCTCCACTGGCGCCATTATGCGTTCAAGCCTCTCAGGCGAGGTGCCTATGCTGACAGCGATCCTCTCCCTGAGATCCCTCATCGAGGCCTCGCTTAGATCTATCATGCCTGCAAGCCTTGCGTTCCTTGCGAAGATCTCCGCGTATTCCGGATCATCCAGATTGTGCTCTATCCCCGCGAGCTCTGATAGCTTTTCCACCATCTCTGGGAATACGGCATCGTATATCGTCGGTGAGCCCTTCGAGGCCCATACAAACCTCTCCAGGCCGTATCCCGTATCCACTATGTAATTATCCATCTTGCTATACCGCTCGCCCTTTATGTTGTGCTCTCCCTTAGGATCAAGCTTGAGATCCATGAATACCAGGGTTGCGAGTTCGAGACCGCCAACCAGCACCTCCAGGCTCGGCCCGGCATTTCCACCGCCCGCCCATGGCGACTCCTTGTAGGTGATGCTCTCGGGATCCACCCCTAGCCTCAGTAGGAGCTCATCGCAGAGGGCCACGGTCCTGTCCTTCCAGTAGATCTCATGATCTCTTGTGTTGAATACGTGATGCGCCATCATCTCGAAGGTGGTGAGATGCCTCCCGCTCTTTCCCACAGAATCGAGATCATCCAGCCTTATGCATGGCTGTGAGATCGTGAGGGGATTCGCCGGCGGTGGAACCTGGCCGGATGTGACAAATGGCTGGAAGTCCGCTATCGATGCTATTGTTAGGTAGATATCATCTCTCCATCTTGCAACAACCGGATACCTCGGAACTCTGGTATGCCCGTGCTCCTCGAAGAACCTCAGATAGTATTCGCGCATAGAGTCGAGGTCCATCTCTTTTTTAAATACTGGAGAGCCTATGAACGAGTATGGATCGCAGGGTGGGTCTCCGCATGTTTTTCTGGACGCATCCCTGGTCCAGAACCTTCCGCCGCAGCTCTCGCATACCTTGCGAACAAAGCCCTCTGCCTTGAAGAAGTCCAGCTGATACTCGTCCTCGGGGAACATATCGATCTACCATCATGATACAGGATCTGTTCGGATAAGAGCTACAATGATCAAGAGCTTAAGGGCAGCTCGGATCACGGTCTCCTATTTCCAATACGTCCTGATACCAAAGCGAATATCTTATCAGCTCTAAAAGGCTTTCTGAATCCATGGACTCGCCCGAGTTATTTCCGTTCGGCCGCCACCCGAAGCACGTGCTGAATGAGATAAAATGGCGCGGCCTTCCACTGGAAGAGACGGAGGTCGAGATACTACACAGAGGCGCGCCATCGAACAGGATTCGCGTAAGAGCCGATGAGATCGAGCTGGGGCGATCCTTCTTCACCTACAAGGATACCGAGATCCCATATCACAGGATTGAAAAAATAATATACAAAGGCCGCACGGTCTTCTCCCGATCCGATATCGTCAAGGGGCTCTAATTGACCCTGATCACCTTCAGGAGGGAGCAGACAGGCACGCCGGCGATGCTCTCCACACCCTTTTTGTCGATCAAGACTGCTATGACATTCGTCTTAGCGCCATGATCATCTAGGTAGGCGACCGCCTCCTCCAGAGTTCTTCCAGATGTGATGACATCGTCCACGATAACACACTCTTTTCCGTCCACCTCTGAGAAGTTCGTGCTCAGATTCCCACGTGGCTTGACATCCTGTGAGACGATCTGCTTTGTCGGCATGTATACTGCCAGTCCCACTCCCATATGGTTCGCAACCATGCTCGCGAGAGGCACGCCGCTTAGCGCCACGCCCACGACCATATCCACATCAAGCTCCCTCTCATCGAGCACATCGAATATCATCTCCGATATGGCCTGGGCGATATGGCTAAGCCTGTAGGCGCTTCTTCCTATCATAGACCAGTCGACGGAGATATCCTTCGGCCCAGGAACCGCGGCACGTTCGCCGCGTGTCAGAATCCATGTGACAGTCTCGCTGGAGATGTTCAGCTCCTCTGAGATCTGGCCCTCTGAGAGGCCCATGGATCTCAGCTCAATCGCCTTTTTTATAAGATCGTCCATACTCTTCATGATTACCAACCCTTCTTTCTCTTTCTCGGAGGCGTCCCGCACACCGGACAGATGTCGCCCTCAAAGGCTCTGCCGCAGCCAGCGCATCTCTGTGTGCGTTTTATAAATCTTTTTATCCCGCGCTGGGCCACCGGCTCAACCTTCAGCCCCAGATGGACAGCGACATTCTGCAGCGCATAATCATCTGTCGCAAGCGTCGCGCCGTATTCGATGGCCTTTGCAAGTACCTCGAGATCTGTCTCTGACAATCTGGGGAGATCACCGGTCTCTCTTGCAGCCTCTCTCGCCCTCCTCAAAGCATCAGAGGTCGCAGCTTCGATCCTGACATTTGAGATCTCGAACTTGATCTTGGAGCGGAGATCCTTGAGCTCCTGCTCCACCGATGGGACCGTGATGACCTCGCCTTTCAGCGGTTTCCCCAGTATGAATACAGAGGCGTCTGCAACTACATACACATTAAACCAGATCGAGCTAATAGTACTTGGATCTTTTTACGAACGAGACATGCAGCTGAAATCACGCGGCTGTGGTCGATGCGAACCTGAGCTTTCTCACCTTCATGCTCGATAGATCGATATGAGGCACTATGCCCGGTGTGGGCTGTATGTTCATCTTCTTCTGAAACTCGGTCTGCCCCTGCCATGTGCCGCTGTTTATCACTGTTACGCCTTTGTATCTTGTTATTCCCAGTATATGGACGTGTCCGCAGTGGAGTATTGAGGGCACTCTGTCTATCACATAGTGGTCCTCCACCTCAGGTGCGACTGAAACTCTGTTTCCGTATATCGGGCAGAGATGTCTTCGGCGCAGCATCTCGACCATAGCGAGCTCAGGCTCTCTGTATGAGAGGCCGGGGACCTTGAGCACGAAATCGTCTATCGATCTGCCGTGGTATATGAGTACGGATCTGCTCGAGAGCGTCACCCACGCAGGATTCCCCACGAATATCGTGTTCTTCGGAAATAGCTCCTGAATCTCTTTTGGCAGAGCCGGCTGGGGCTCGGCCTGTCTGACGATATCATGGTTCCCCGGGGATATCACGATCTTTATATGAGGGGGTACACCCGAGAGGAGCTCTGCTGCGAGCTGGTACTGCTCGTAGATGTCCTTTACCTCGAGCTCTTCCTCCTGGCCGGGGTAGACCCCGATACCATCGACGATATCTCCGGCTATTATCATGTAGCGCACGCCCGAGCTCAATCCCGTAGAATCCTCGCCGGAGAGCCAGGAGACGAAGCGTCTCCATGTATCGATCAGGAACTTCTTGCTCCCGACATGTAGGTCTGAGATGAAGAGAGCCCCTCCGGATGCCTCTGTGAGCGGCGCAGGCTGTGCCTGGAGGTCGGGCCAGACGATCGATTTCGCGAATATCCTGCGCTTGCCGTCTGATGTTCCCGTGATGCCCACGACCTCATCTGTGACCAGCTGCATCGACTGCTCGAACGCCGGCGAGTCCTTCTGAAAGATAACCGTGACCATGCCGGTCGGATCCTCCAGCTCCACTATCCTGCCACGGGGTGTGCTCCTTATCTCCATTATCATGCCTATTAGCGAGACATCCCTGCCGGCCGTGTGCATACCCAGGCTCTCTATCGGCCGGGAGCTCATCCGCCTGCTGAGGAGCTCATGCAGTTTGGTGTACCTATCTCTGAAATACTTCACGAAGTCGGAGTAGTTCCCAAGACATGTGGATTTGCCCGTTATGTCCTTCAGAACCTCTACATGACAGTCTGATTGATGAGCGGATGATCCAAGAGCGGATTTCACAGCCTCTGGTTCTGCTTGGAGCTCTGTGCTCACACCCCTCTTCTCCTCACACCCCCTGTTGAGCAGAGAGCGTATGTGCTCCGCGCTCACAACCACCATGTTCGCGTCTAGATCGCCTATCAGACGCTCGATGGAGCTGTCGTCCTTTTCAGATAAGATCTCCAGCGCATCGGGCGCGAGCTGGAATCCCCTCTCCGCGAACATCTGAACGATCTCGATCATCGAAAGTGGTATAACGTCCTCTGCAAGATAAACCTCCCGATGAAGCTATCGTATACTCTGAGCGGGTTGCCGTCGTTTGTAAAGGATGTCATATTCGTGATAGCGGTGGTAGGCGGCGTCTCTCTCCTCTCCCAGGCTCTTCTCGGCATCTGGACGCCGATGGTCGCGGTCGAGTCGGGGAGCATGATTCCGAACATGAATATTGGAGACATCATAATCGTCCAGGGCATATCGAGAACTGAGATCGTCACGTGGGAGGAGGGTGAAGCGAAAGGCTACAGATCATTCAACAATCCAGGCGATGTCATACTCTACCGGCCCTACGGCAAGGATAAGCTGGGTGTTCTGGATATCATCCCCGGCATTCTGGGGATCGGAAGCAGTGGAGATAAGGCCACGCCCATCATCCACAGAGCGATGAGGTGGGTTGAGAAGGGCGAGCCGATGTGGGATGGCGGGCCGCCGGCGCCGTTCGCAGGCTACATAACAAAGGGAGATCACAACGAGATCATCGATCAGAAGGCTGGACGGGTTCTGGGGGTGCCGAATTATTCCTACATCGAGGCGAATCCGCAGAGATTCAGGGAGACGGCCGAGGGCATAATCGTCGACAGGGAGACCGGGCTTGTCATATACCGCCAGGGCAATACATCATATGTGACCGACGGCATAAGCTATCTCACACCTGTTCGCGAGGAGTGGGTCATCGGTGTTGCGCGATACAGGATACCGTATGTGGGCTACGTCCGGCTGATCCCTGAGATGGTGATAGACTGGTTGCGCAAGCTCATCTGATAGAGAATAGCAGGGCCTGACTCCGGTCTTCAGGCTGGAGTGGGGGTCACTGGGTTTGTGGATACGCCGGGGGTAGAACCCGTCTCGCCACAACGGCCATGTGGTCTCTGTGGTACGGCAGATCCACCTTCTTCAGGATCTCCACGCCGCTCAAACGCTTTATCTCCTCCTCAAACACATCTTTTGATCTGGCCGTTGAGTCTATGGACATCGCCTTTATCATGAGAATCATCAGACCCCCCGGCTTTAGGTAGATGGTGGCGTTCTTGGATGCTATCTCCGCTTGATCTCGCTGCGCGACATCCTGGTATATGAGATCCACAGGCTCCACGATTCGCCGGTACATCTCCGGGCGCGCTGCATCCGCTAGTATCGGGATTATGTTGTCGCGCCTCTCGGCCAGCACGAGCAGATCCCTCATCGCTCTGGGGGAGATCTCGACCGCGTAGATCAGGCCATCAGCGAGCATATCGCTCAGATAGCTCACGGTGGCGCCGTTCGCAGCTCCGAGATAGAGGATACGGCCATGGGGTGTTATCTCGTCCAGGCAGGGGTATCTCAAAAGAAGGGCTGCGAGCTTCGACCTTCTTGCATCCCATACCCTAAGCCCATCGATGATGCGCTCTCCATAGAGAGACTCTGGGCTAACGGAACGGGTCGCGAGACGGTTTCTGTCTATGAGGTATAATCTGGGGAGTATCTCCCTCATAGCTCCGAGCCGACCGAGGTCGTGGTCAGCTTGACATGCTTCACGCCCTTCAGCGCCATCATCCGCTCTGCGGCCCTCCTCACCTCCTTTCCCTCGCCGCGCAGTATGATGACCTCGAGGCAGTTCTCCTTGTCGAGATGAACGTGCAGGCTCGAGTTTATGATGCCTCCAAACTCGTGCTGTATGTCTGTGAGGTTATCGACCAGGCCGCGCTGGTGATGGGAGTACACTATCGTTATAACTCCGACGCGCTCGCCCTCGACATCGCTCATCCACTCGTAGTGTATTATGTAGTTCCTGATAGCGTCCCTTATCCCCTCAGATCTCGAGGAGTAGCCTCGCTGCGTTATGATATCATCAAAACGGCTCAGCAGTTTTTCCGGAAGCGATACACCAATTCTCATGAGCTCCTGTTCCATGAATTCACCACCATTTATTTTGGTCAGATATAGTAATAAAGTTATTGCTGAAAAATGTTACTATTTTCTATTAAGTTGCGCGATTCAGAGTTTCATGCTCTGAATCGCGCGGGCGAGATACCGTCAACGTTTTTAATCCACCGGCAAATCGATCACCTATGCCTGATGCGATGATCATATGCAAGAGATCTTTTCTGTACGAGAAGCTCTTTGAGGAAGCGGGGGCTGATGTCCATTTCGTCGAGCCTGAGATGCTCTGCAGCCCGCTTCTTCCGCGAGCCAGGGCTCTCATCATCCCCACGGGTTTCGCAAACGCGCAGTACTCCACCGCTCTTAAGTATCTGAGGGCATGCAGCGGTGGCATAGAGCGATTCGTGCGATCCGGCGGGGCTCTCCTGGTCTTCGGTCCTCTAACTGATACACACGACTACGAGTGGCTGCCAGTGCCGGTACGCTATCATGGCGAATACACTGAAGCATCTGATATCAGCTGTGAATCTGAGATCTCGCTCTGCGGGGGCTGCGGGGACTGCGACGGCTATCTCGAACCGGGCGAGGGGTTCGAGGTTCTCGCCAGAGACTCTCGAGGAAGACCGGTGCTCTGCGCTGCGAGATACGGGGAGGGCATGATATTCGTAACATCCATCCACGAGTTCCCATCGGTCGATTTCCTGAGGTTTGTGATCTCCAAGGGTAGACTATCGAGGGTGGTGTGATTGTATAAGAGAAGCGCTCTGAGGGATGAGCTGAACTCTCTGAATCTCGCGCCCAAGAAATGCGTTCTTCTCGTCAATCTCAACACGGGCGAGAGATGGAGCTTTGATTGCTATCATGATGCCATAGAGTTCATGAAGGGAAAAAAGGGAAGATGGTTTATAACTGCGAATATATAAAAAATTTAAAAAAATTTATAGATGGAACTCTATGTGGAATGGTATGTAGAATATCCATATGAAATAGAGCACCATCAGTACAAGACCCAGCGGGACTCCCAGCCTGGCCCACTCCTTGCTCGTGATGTTTAACTTGCCCGCGGATATGATGTTGGGAATGTTACCGGGGATCAGCATACCGCCAGATATGAGCAGGCCCATGAGCACAGCCTGTATCTGGGTTATCTCCATCGACGGGCTTAGCTCAGCAGCTGTGAGTGTGGCGTTGTCGAGGATCGCCGAGACCATGTTCACCCAGTATAGTATCTGCGGCGGAATTGTGAGGAGGTACTTGTCGATGACAATCTTCATGCCTCCGCCGAGGAGGAGCAGTGCCATGACGAAGATGTAGACCTTAAGAGCTCTGACGAAGACATCTCGCAGGCCACCATCCTCTTCCGCGGCTGCTACGCATACCTCAGCACCCTTCTTGCCCGTGAAGAACATCGCGAGCAGGCCCATAGCCAGACAGCCGGGTATTATGTATACAGCTAATCTGTTGAACAGGAAGAAGAATCCCGCATTGTACGGAGGACCCTGGAGTTTTGTGATGGCTATCGTCGAGAGCGGCTCGCCGACTGGTGTGAGAACTGCGCCAAGGCCAATGGAGAAGCATGCTATTATCACGACATTGATCTTGGTCTGTCTGTCGAGAGGCATGCAGTTGACGAGCTCGACTAGAAGCAGAGATGCTATTATCGCTGTTATTATGCTCGAAGAGAGGCCCAGTATCACCACCATGAGGAATATTATGATCTTGAGCGGCACGACCTCCAGGATCCTGGCCATAGCTCTCTGCGCCGTCGACCTTCCATAGTGGAAGAGCAGACCTGCTACGAGCACAGCTGGAACTATTCCCTTGATAATGGGCTCCTTTACGGCCTCCATCACAAGCTCCATGTGCCAGCCGATCGTCTCTATCTTATGCGGATCACCAGCGTAGAGCTGAGCGAGAACCTCCTTGCTCTCAAAGCCGGAGAGAGTCACTGCGATAACACCCATTACGAATAGAAAAGCCTCTAGGTTGTGCTCTATCTTCCTGACCATGAAAGGACCAACTAGTACAACCAGAACTATCGCAAATAGCCCGATATCCACGGGCGTCGGCTGTAATGCCATTGAATCACCTCTTTTCTACATCCACAACACTGAAAGTTTGTTGTCGAATGGCTTTAATCTATTAAATGGTTTTGGTTTTCGAAAGCTGATGATCGATAATCAAAGGATCAGTTCCATTACTCGTATCCATTAATAGAAATCAAAATATTGCCGGTCATCCCCATGGATCAACCGGCCAGTTTTGCTCTTATGTTCTCCATGAAGTCGCAGGCTCCGCCTATGCACGGGCCCCTTCTGAGCGGCTCGTCCTTGAAGAGTATCCTGCGCTGGATCTCAAACGATCCCAGGTACTCCTCGTGCTCCTTCATGCTCCTCTGGCCCGGCTTGGTCTGCCTGGCGTCCAGCATGAAGTATCCCGTGAAGTTGTCGGCGGTCTTGAACTCCGCGCCTCTCGCCAGAGAGCCCGTCTGGTAGAGGTTGAAGTTCTGGAGCTTGTACTCCATCGCCTGGAGGTTGTAGCTCTCGCGCACCCTCGCACCTATACCGCCAAATGCTATCGAGCTTCTGAAGCTCTCGCTGCCCATCAGCGTATCTCCTGGCGCCAGGGCCACATAATCATCTACGGCGTCCTGCTCCTCGAAGTTCGGGTTTCTTCCCTTCGCCCTGTCCACAAGATACTCATTTTTTACCAGGGCCTCGACGCTGCCGCTGAAGTACACGTCCTTGTTCGATTTTATGCCCGAGTTCATCGATCTCACGTCTTTGCTGAGCTGGAACTGGCCGCTGCCGCTGATCATCGTCTCAGATGCGTAATCGAATCCCTGGACCTTGAACCTCTTGCTCTGCGATGAGGAGTATGCGCCCGGGGCCGTGGCCGTGACTTTGAATGTGTACTCACCGCCCATCGCGTTCGTCGCCGGAGTCACCTGGAGCGGCTCGGAGACCTCGCCTCCAGCCGGTATGCACATCGTCGTGGAGGTCCAGCTGAACCAGTCCACGCCGCATGTCTCCGGGCTGACCGTAACTGTAGCGGTGAGGTTCGTGTAGCCCTCGTTTCTGACAGTGACCATATAATCGAGCGTTTTTCCGGGTGTCGTGTACTCCTTGTCCCTCTCATTCACCGGACCGCTCTGCTGCACGGATACCACCAGCCTTCCAGGAGCGATCGGCGCTGGAGGAACTGACGGGATATCAAAAGAGCTCGTGGGATACGATGACGGAGCGTAAGGTTCTGAGTACGGAGGGCCTGCGGATGCGCTCTCCTCCACGGTCGCGGAGGCCTGGCATATCAAGAGAGCCAGGATGAGAATCCAGATCACATCTTACCACCTCAAAAAATTGGGATGTGACTGCTCTTAGCAGTCAATGCCTTGGCATGGAGAGGGTCTAAGCTCGGCGAACGGCGCCTCGTGGAACTTGATCAGCTTCTCGACCTCGAAGTTGCCTGTGAATGACTGATGATCCTTTATGTCCTTGTAGAATATCTTGTGCCACTTGGCATCGGTGCCCCATGTGCCGTTGAAGTAGTTCCTCGTCTCGAAGCCGACGAGATGCGTCGGGCTAACGTTGTACTTCAGATCGTTCTTCTCTTTATCGGTCCACGGAAGATTCTTATTTAGCGGGTTCTCTGTCCAGTGCCCTGTTGGATCTGTGGACGAGAATAAGACTCTCTGCTCCTTCTCCATCTCAGTTACCGAGAAGACCTCCTGGACCTCTGCGCCAATGCCTCCGTAGAACGCCTTGGAGTGGAGGTACTTGCCGCCGACCAGTGGCGTGTTGCCCGAGTACGTCATCTTAGATGTCTCATACAGGTTGAGCGGCACGATCTTGGACTCGTTCGCTCCTGGCCTCATCAACCTGCTCGCGTTCTCGGAGAGGAGATGCTCGGAGTCGAGCTCTATATCGCCGTCTCCTGCCATGACATTGTAGTACTCGAGAGCGATCTTCTTGTCCACGATGGATGTGCTTATATCGATCACACCGCTGCCGGCCACCTTCTGGTTCTCACAATACTGTTCATACTGTCTTGGTTCTGGAAGTGGTGGATTTGCCGAAGCTAGATTACATGCTAAAACAGCCGCGATAAACATCGCCGCTATTACTACTCCCTTCATTCAATTTCACCCCCTAAGAGTTTATCTCAGATGTTCTCTCTCTTGTTATATAAATCTTATTTGTCGGGAATGGAAGATGGCTGCGAAGAGCGCATGGATCGATGAAGAGTAGTTTTTCCTGAAAAGTATACCGTCGAAGTTCGAGAAAAATAGTTTGACCCCTGCAGGGGTCCTGCGCTTTTATGCGTTTAGATGCACGGGAGCCAGTCGACGCTTATCGCGCCGCAGGTCGAGTTGCCCCAGAGCTGTATGAACTTCTCTATCGAGAAGACACCGGTCAGGTCCTCAACGCTGCGACCGTACTCGACGTGCCTGCCCTTGACCACAGCCTCGGCCATCGGCTCGCGGGACATCCATCCGATGTGAGCGACGCCGATCACGTTGCTGTTGAAGTTGGCCTCAAGGACGCCTGTGCAGCAATCTGTCTCTAGATCTTCGCCGTACAGCCTGGTCTTGACCTCGGTGTTCTTCTGCAGGTGCTCAGCGTGCGTGTACATCTCGGTCACGACGGCGCCGATCCTGTAGTTCTGGACGCAGAGCTTCTCTATCCACTTCTGGTCGTATGTGCCTGTCTGATAAGACACGGGCATGTACTCGAACTCAGCTTCCTTCGTGAAGTTGATGTAGTCCATCGGATAATCGCTGCCTGTTGGATACGGACAATTCCAGCCTAGTGGCTGGTAATTCCTTGTAAGCTGCCTCTCGGCCTCGAGCTCCGTTCGCTCTATGATGACGTTACCGGATCCGGACTCCTTCTCGACAAGCTTGGCGCCTGAATAGCCCCACTGCGTAGAGATGATCATCTCCACGTTCTTGTAGCCGACGCCCTTAACGGTCGCCTTCTCGTACATGTAGTTGGCTGCGCTGGCCATGCCGACAAGGGCCAAAGCAACAACTACGAGAACAGCTAGTTCTCTCTTCATTTCGTTCCCACCTCCATTTTATTACCCTCAATTATAGGATCGATACCTCAATGAGCATTGAGGTCTCCCCGAGATACCGTCAGGATCCAGGCCTCCCGCCTGGCAGATGCACGCAGAAAAAACGACTGCGTTCACCAAACCCGGCAGTGCTCCACCGCACCGGCCGGGCTCCCTGACAGACCTCTCAGGTTCAGGGTACCTGATCTTAAGACACACGTCAAATATTTCAGTGTTTTGCTCAGGCACAGTTCTGACTTCATATTAATAGCATATAAACATAACGGGTGTGCGGATCAGACCACAGCATCTCTATTTTGCCAAATATTTCTCTCGGCGCCGAACGTTTGGATGTATAATAAATTCGACCAACTCTTGTCAAGGTCCGGTATGAGGAATGGCTGCGAAGAGCGCATGCATCGGTGAAAAGCCGTTTTCCTGAAGGTGAGCCATCGAAGTTCGAGAAAAATGGTTTGACCCCTGCGGGGGGTCATGCGCGTTTATGCGTTTAGATGCACGGGAGCCAGTCGACGCTTATCGCGCCGCAGGTCGAGTTGCCCCAGAGCTGTATGAACTTCTCTATCGAGAAGACACCGGTCAGGTCCTCAACGCTGCGACCGTACTCGACGTGCCTGCCCTTGACCACAGCCTCGGCCATCGGCTCGCGGGACATCCATCCGATGTGAGCGACGCCGATCACGTTGCTGTTGAAGTTGGCCTCAAGGACGCCTGTGCAGCAATCTGTCTCTAGATCTTCGCCGTACAGCCTGGTCTTGACCTCGGTGTTCTTCTGCAGGTGCTCAGCGTGCGTGTACATCTCGGTCACGACGGCGCCGATCCTGTAGTTCTGGACGCAGAGCTTCTCTATCCACTTCTGGTCGTATGTGCCTGTCTGATAAGACACGGGCATGTACTCGAACTCAGCTTCCTTCGTGAAGTTGATGTAGTCCATCGGATAATCGCTGCCTGTTGGATACGGACAATTCCAGCCTAGTGGCTGGTAATTCCTTGTAAGCTGCCTCTCGGCCTCGAGCTCCGTTCGCTCTATGATGACGTTACCGGATCCGGACTCCTTCTCGACAAGCTTGGCGCCTGAATAGCCCCACTGCGTAGAGATGATCATCTCCACGTTCTTGTAGCCGACGCCCTTAACGGTCGCCTTCTCGTACATGTAGTTGGCTGCGCTGGCCATGCCGACAAGGGCCAAAGCAACAACTACGAGAACAGCTAGTTCTCTCTTCATTTCGCTCCTCCCTCCATTTATTACCCTCAATCACGGGATCGATACCTCGATTTGAGGTCTCCCGAGATCCCGTCGGGATCTAAGTCTCCCACGTGGCAGATGCACGCAGAAAAAAACGACCGCGCCCATCAAGCCCAGCAGTGCTCCACCGCACCGGCCGTGGCTCCCCGACAGATCCCGCAGGTTCGGGTAGCTGATCGCAAGACGGATGTAAAATATTTCAGTATTACGGTACGAAAAATGCCTCCGAACAATTTTTCGTTCCCATGGCGGACTTTGAGTCGTTAGTGTTTTCTCAGAGCCGAACGTTTGTATGCGTTCTTCTCTGACTTATCGCTCCCTGCCCGGACGTCTCCGGATAAGATCTCCGTCTCAGATGGACGGCCTTGCGCTGGTCGTCTGACCTGCTCTATGCATCTTGTATCCAAGCGATATGCTGTGTTGAATAATTCGAGGCAATGTGGCCATTAGATATCGATTCTTATCAAAATTTTGATTCGTATGAATTGGCTCTATGCTATTGAATTTCTGAACATTATTCAACACAGCACAAGCGATAGCAAAGTTAATACGTCGTGAATCGATCATACGCAGGGGCTCCGGTAGTGTAGTCAGGTCAATCATTCCGGCCTTTCGAGCCGAAGACTCGGGTTCAAATCCCGACCGGAGCATATCTCAGAATCTAAAAAAAAAGAACGCCGAAAGGTTATTGACAATAGTCCCGGGCGGATTCGAACCGCCGTCGCTGGCTCCAAAGGCCGGCAGGATTGGCCCCTACCCCACGGGACTCCGCTTCGCTTCTTGCTCTGTCTATATATATCTCCTTCTCCCCTGCTAATTTGATGAGAGGGCAGGACCAGAGAAAGCTCCTCGAGATCCTCAGGGTTATAGCTCAGGCCGGAAGGCCCGTGGGCGCCAGAGCCATCTCGGATATACTGAGCAGCAGGGGATACAGCATAGGGGAGCGCGCGATACGCTACAATCTCAGGATTCTGGATGAGATGGGCTTCACGAAGAGACATGGTTACTCGGGAAGGGTCGTGACACCTCTGGGCCTGAAGGAGCTGAGGGACGCGCTGATCGGAGAGCGCATAGGATTTGTCAACACGCTCATAGAGGAGTACATGCTGCGCACCACGTTCGATTTCTCCAACGGAGAGGTGGTCGCGAACATAAGCATCATCGAGAGAGACAAAATAGATAGCGCGCTGTCCGTAATGGAGGAGGTCGCATCCTCAGGCTATGCATCAGATCTCGTCTATGTAACAGACGATGATCCTGTAGTAGAGATCCCCGAGGGCTGCGCCGTGATCGGCACGGTCTGCAGCATAACCGTCGACGGTCTTCTTCTCAAAGCCGGCATACCGGTGAACACGACATTCGCAGGCGTCCTGGAGGTAAGAGGGGGTGAGCTCCACAGATTCTCGGATCTCATCGCTTACGCCGGAACCTCGATAGACCCTATGCGCGCGTTCATGGCCAGGCGGATAGCCAGGGTGATGGACGCGGTCCGGAAGAACTCCGGCAAGATACTCGCGAACGTCCGGGAGGTGCCTGTGAGCGCCTTTGATGATGTACAAGATGTACTGAAGCGCGCGGGCCCGCTCGTCGGCCGGATCGTGGTTGGAGAGCCGGGCCAGCCGGTCCTCGGCTGTCCTGTGGCTGCAGGCCGTACCGGCATAGTGATCTGCGCGGGCGTCAACGCTCCCGTGGCGGTGGACGAATGCGGCATACGCATAAACACATCCCCGATATCAGCGATGCTGGCTTACGAGAAGCTCTCTCGGATAAGGTTTAATAAGGGTTGAGAGTGGCGATAAGAGGGGTCATAAAATGGCTTTGAGAATTGTTATATCTGATCCGAAGAGCGGAAAAGCGTATCAGGTTGAGTTGAAGGACGCGAGCAAGCTTTTGGGCAAGAAGATCGGGGACACGATCGAGGGCGACCTCATCGGCCTGCCCGGCTACAGGGCCGTGATAACGGGCGGCAGCGATCGAGATGGATTCCCGATGCGCAGCGATCTTCCCGGCATGCAGCGGAAGAGGTTGCTTCTCAGCGGCGGCGTCGGCTACAGGCCGCGCGTGAAGGGCCAGAAGAGGCGAAAGAGCGTCTGCGGCAGGGAGGTCTCTCCGAACACCAGCCAGCTAAACGTCAAGATAACAGAGCACGGCGCGAAGCCCGTCGAGGAGCTAATCAAATCGTGACTTCCACCCGTCAATGAATTGGCGGGCTCGATTCAATCAATAAAGTCGCGGGTATTCGAAGTCGCGGTATTCGCCGCCCCTGCACCCCATTATTCATAGGCGGCCCAGGAGCGAGCAAGCCCTCTCGAGAGGCGCAGGCAGACGGCCGCGCTGGATATCCTTCATCGTGAGGGGGTCCAGCATCGAAAAGAGCATATCCATAGATCTGTCGCTCCTCATCACCCTGTCCACGAGTTTTCTTATGCGCACCGAACCTCTCAGAGGAGCGCCGATCTCCCTCTCGATTCTCGCCGTGTAGATATCCAAGCTCTCCCCCCGGAGGCTAGCGGCTGCGACCTCTCCGGCTATCCTTCCCGCGACCATGGCCAGTGGCACACCGCCGCCGCTTGTGGCCATGACATGCCCGGCTGCATCCCCTGCAAGCATGAATCTCTCCCTCTGAATCCTCTCGGGCATGCCTCCGGAGGGTACGAGACCGCGCATGATCGCTGTCACCTCCCCACGCCTCAAACGCGGGCCCGCCTGCGGATGCTCCTCTATGAACCTTCTCAGGAGCTGGGGGAGCGATGCGCCGGCCGCGTACGACCTCCTGATCCCTATGCCGACGTTCGCCACGTCAGAGCCCAGAGGTATAATCCAGGCGTAGCCTCCGGGCGCGTATCGTTCGCCGAAGTACATCTCTGCCGCGTCTCTGTCTATCTCAACATCAACCATCTCGTACTCCAGACAGACCCCCGGCTCATCTCTTGTTGCAACACCGATCGCCCTGGCGATGCATGACATGGGACCGTCTGCGCCGATCACGACCTTGGATCTCGGAGCGATCTCCCCTCCTAACGATAAAGAATCGCCTGAAACCTCGGCCCTCGTGCCCACGAGCAGCCCTGCTCCGGCGCGCGCCGCTCTCTGCGCGAGGTATCTGTCGAAGCCGCGCCTGTCCACGCATCTGCCAGCCACATCAAACTCCGCGCACCTCCCCCCGGGGGCGTAGAGCCTCTGAACCCTGGTCCTATTCAGCACAAGCCTCTCTGGAATATCGACTAGCGTTTCCGGCAGAGCAGCATCCGGCAGCAGCTCTCTCAGCTCGAACGCCTCTGGTATGAAGCCACCACACTGGACGGGGCTGCCTATCTCCATCTTCTTCTCCACAAGAAGAACTTCGGCGCCGTTCCTGCTTGCCATCTCGGCAGCTGTAGACCCGGCCGGGCCGGCGCCGACGACCATTACGTCCACATCCTCAGGCAGATACATATCATCTCCCAGCAGGCAGGGATGTCGTGTAGCCCATTCTGAGAAGAGATTCCTCTATCTCCTCCACGGCGAGATACATCTCGTCCTTGAATCTATCTGTGCTTGAGATCTTGGGTTCCGCTGAGAGATATATCTCCATCTCGTCCCCTCTAGACATCTTCACGCACGCGAGCATGTCATGCTGCGAGAGCCTGTATGCTATATGGCTCCCCGTCGGCGTGTACCATTCGGGATGGCGCGAACGCAGATCCTCAACAAGCCCGTCCCAGTTCATCTCCCTCTCGATCAACGCGCCATCCGCTCTCATGGGGTTTATCGCGAGCTTCAGATCGAGATGCGCCCTCTCGCCGAATCTCTTCTCCCCGATCATGCTCATTATGATGGGATACCTCGAGTTCTCCCTGTCCACGGTGAGCATCATGCCCCCGAAGAGCCTATCAGCGATATCTGAGAAGAACGGCGCGAGCCTTCTCTCATCTGTGGGCGGTGTCAGAAGCGATACCACGACGAATACGGAGGCGCTCAGAGCAAGGCCGAGAAGGACTCCATGCTCTGTGAGATACGGCGAAATGGTATCGAGAGGGCTCTTGAGTACGAGCTTCTCGTAGAGTATCAGGATTATCTCCACACCGCCGCCGACGATGACAGCTGCAAGAGCACCCCAGGATGTGGCCCTCTTCCAGTAGAGCCCGCCAACGATCGGGAAGAAGTATGATGTCGTGCCTATCACGGTCGCGATTATCACGGCCTCCATTATGCTCTCCACGTTGAGAGCGATGAATGCCGAGATGGCGATCATGATGACGACAAGAATTCTGCTTATGATAAGCATCTCCCTCATGGTCGCATCCGGCTTCACGAACCTGTGGAAGATGTCTCTGACTATACATGATGCACCCGAGGTCGCGAAGGTATCGGTGCAAGACATCGATGCGGCCGCGAACCCTATCGTCAGGAAGGCCACTGCCAGAGGCGGTATGTTCTCGGATATGAATCTCAGATACAGCATCTCCGCCTCGAGCTCGCCCTCCGGAAGCGGATATATCGCGCGCAGCGAGATCGCTGTCAGGAAGCATGCAGCGTAGACAAGAGCTAGAAGCAGCGATCCTATGAGCAGGCCGAGCTTCGCGCTCCTCTCGTCCTTCGCGGCCCAGACCTTCTGCCAGGGATCCTGCTCAGCGATCCAGCCGGGAAGGAGGGCGAGTTGAAAGACCAGGGCGCCGAGGACTCCGCCCATCATGAAGGGATGCCACCACTCCTCTCCCAAGGACCTGCTCTCCGCGAGCAGTGACATCCCATGGGCCGATGACACCTTCATCGATAGCAGGGCGACCGTCAGAGCCAGCCCCGCGAGAAATATATACTGAACCCTGTCTGTCCAGACAACTGCTCTGAATCCACCGAGGCTAACATAGGCTGCTACGGCGATCGCCATGATCATGACAGCGTATAACGGCTCGACTCCGAAGAAGGTTCCCAGGACAAGCTTGAATCCTATGAAATCAACCACCGAGAAGAGTATCATCATAATTGTGATCGCTACAGCAACAGGCGCTCTCACCCTCGGATCGTACCTGATCTCGAGAAGCTCCGGCTGGGTCATCGCTGGTATGCGCTTGACCCTTCCAGCGATCAGAGCTATCAAGGCAAGAGCAGCTATATTCGGAAAGACCCAAACCCAGATGGAGCTGACCCCTATCAGCATGAATAGACCGGTCGAGAGCAGGAGCGCGCTAGCTGTGAGCCAGGAGGCTGCTGCGGATAAACCAAGCGATGGCGCCCCGAGCTCCCGGCTAGCAAGCCAGAACTCGGTCACAGAGCCCTGCCGTTTCGATGAGATGAATCCTATGCCGATGAGCACCATGATATAAGCAATCAGTATTAGGAGAAACACACTATACGGCTCCATGCAGTACCACCGGTGGGCCACTACACAACCCCACTATAAATAAACTCGGACATCCTCAGTTTTGTGGAAGACAAGCGGACTTTTTTTGAGATGGGACGGTTAGCCGGGTTTCGCGAAAGCACCATATACTAAAGATGCAGAGCCTGGATCCGGGATAATACATGAGGAGCGATATCACCAAGGTGGGACCCGAGAGAGCGCCGCATCGCGCCCTTCTCAAGGCGATGGGCATCACGGACGATGAGATAAGGAGGCCTTTTATAGGTGTGGCGAACTCCGCGAACGATTTCATACCCGGCCATATACACCTGGATAAAATCGCGGAGGCTGTGAAGGCCGGCATCCTCCTGGCCGGAGGCGTGCCATTAGAGTTCCAGACGATCGGCATATGCGATGGGATCGCGATGGGCCATGCTGGAATGAAATACTCGCTGCCGTCAAGGGAGATCATCGAGGACTCGATAGAGCTTATGGTCCAGGCTCACCAGCTCGATGGCATTGTGATGATACCGACCTGCGACAAGATCGTGCCAGGCCATCTCATGGCCGCGGGGAGGCTCGACATTCCGACCATAGTTGTGACAGGCGGACCGATGCTTCCCGGATACGCATGCGATAGAGAATTGGATGTGATCAACGTCTTCGAGGAGTGGCAGAAGGGCGGTGATATATCTATCTTGGAGGATCTCGCGTGCCCCGGAGCCGGCTCCTGCGCAGGCCTCTTCACCGCGAACTCGATGGCCTGCATGACTGAGGCGCTCGGCCTGAGCCTGCCTGGATGCGCAACGGCGCACGCGGTCGATGCCAAGAAGATGAGAATCGCGAAGCTTTCCGGGATGAAGATAGTGGAGCTCGTGAGAAAAGGGCTCACGGCGCGCAAGATCGTTACACGCGAGTCGTTCGAGAACGCCGTAAGGGTCGACATGGCGATAGGGGGATCGACCAACACTGCACTGCACCTTCCCGCGATCGCGGCCGAATTCGATATCGATCTGGAGCTGGAGGTATTCGACAGGCTGAGCCGCGAGACGCCGCACCTCGTCAATCTGAGGCCAGGCGGCCCGTATCACATGCTGGATCTAGATCGCGCTGGCGGCATACAGGCCGTGATGCACAGACTCTCATCCAAGCTGGATCTGAGCGTTCTTACAGTAACGGGAAAGACGCTCGGCGCGGTTCTCGCGGACTTCAAGCCCGTGAACCCCAAAGCAAACGCAGAGGTCATAGCGACCCTGGAAAAGCCTGTGCATCCGGAGGGCGGCATAGCCATACTCAAGGGAAGCCTGGCGCCCGAGGGATCTGTGGTGAAACAGACCGCAGTCGCGAAATCGATGCTCGTGCACAAAGGGCCAGCCGTTGTTTACGACTCCGAGGAGGAATCGATGAAGGGCATCCTCAGCGGCGAGGTCAAGGCCGGCGATGTCGTTGTAATAAGATATGAAGGGCCGAAGGGCGGGCCAGGCATGAGGGAGACGCTGGCTCCTACATCAGCGATAGCCGGCGCTGGTCTCAGCGATTCCGTGGCTCTCATAACAGACGGCAGGTTCAGCGGCGGCACTCGCGGACCATGCATAGGCCACGTCTCGCCTGAAGCTGCTGTCGGCGGACCTATTGCGCTTGTCGAGAATGGGGATGTGATATCCATAGATATACCGAACAGGAGACTGGACCTCCTCGTGGATGAGAATGTTCTGGAGAAGAGGCGCGCTTCCTGGCATCCGCCGGAGCCGAAGGTCAAGGGCGGGGTTCTGGAGAGATACAGAAAATCGGTGACGTCGGCCAGCAAAGGCGGAGTTCTGAGATGAGGGGCGTAAGGTGCTTCGTCGCCGTGGATCTGCCTGAGGAGATAAAACGCTATATTCCGGGCATACAGGAAAGGCTCTCGATGGATGGTCTCAAGCTCGTGGAGCCGGAGCTGGTGCATATAACCCTGAAGTTCTTGGGGGAGGTGCCGCAGAACAGGATCGATGCGATCGTCGATGCCCTCAAGCAGATAAAATTCGCTCCCTTCCAGGCGCACATCAAAGGAGTGGGCGCATTTCCGGGCCGCTCGATAAGGGTGGTGTGGCTCGGCGCCACAGGCTCCTTTGATGAGCTTGCGCTTGCGGTAGATCGAGCGCTGGAGCCATTCGGCTTCGAGCGCGACAAGAGGTTCAGCGCGCACGCAACCCTCGCCAGGGTGAAGGACCCGTCTTTGAGCCGTATTCTCGCTGAGAGGCTAGCGAGCATGGCGGATCTCGATCTGGGCGATTTCATGGTCGATAGGTTTTATCTCAAGAAGAGCACTCTGACACCACGGGGGCCGATCTACGAGGATATCGCAGAGTTCAGAGCTTCTGAATGAGGTATTGAGAAGGATACGACCATCGGAAGAGGAGCGTCAGCAGCTACATCGCATCTCATCCCATCTCCTCAGCCGGATAGAGGACGCCGCGAGAAGAAAAGGTCTCGCCTGCAGGGGCATGCTCGTCGGATCCGCTGCGAGAAACACCTGGCTCGCCGGCGATCGCGATATCGATATATTCCTGGCTGTGCCGGAGGACGGGGATATAGGAGAGGCTCTGGATCTGGCCAGGGAGATAGCGCCGGTGCACGAGGAGAGATACGCGGAGCATGCGTATGTGCATGCCATCATCGATGGTTTTGATGTGGATCTGGTGCCGTGCTATGATGTCAGAGATCCGGCCAGGATAAAATCAGCGGTTGATAGAACACCCTTTCATTCGCAGTACGTCTCGCAGCGCATAAAAGGCCTCGAGGACGATGTGCTGCTCTTAAAACAGTTCATGAAGGGTGTAGGGGTGTACGGCTCCGACCTCAGGACAGGTGGCTTCTCAGGGTACCTGGCGGAGCTTCTCGTGATCTACTACGGCTCTTTTCTGGGAGTGTTGGAGGGCGCTGCCTCTTGGCATCCTGGAACCAGACTCGAACTCTCTCAGGGCAGGAGCTTCAGGGACCCTCTTGTGATCGTGGATCCCGTGGATCCGAACAGGAATGTTGCCGCCGCGCTTACCCTCGATAAGATGATGGAGTTCGTAGCAGCGGCGAGATGCTTCCTGAAGGGCCCAAGCATCGAATTCTTCTTCCCGCCGGAGGTCTCTCCACTTCAGACGCGAGAGATCGTCTCGGAGATGGAGCGAAGGGGAACCGAGCTCATACTTGTGGAGATAGATGCTCCAGATATGGTCGATGATGTTCTCTTCCCCCAGATGAGAAAGGCGGAGGCCGGGATAAGAGCATTGCTGGAGCGCGAGGGGTTTCAGGTGCTGAGAAGCGATGTGGAGCTCGAGCGCGGAGATGAGATAAAAGCGCGCCTGCTCTTCGAGCTCGCTGTTTGGGAGCTCTCGACAGCGAAGAGGCATATCGGCCCTCCAGTCTGGGAGCAAGAACATGTTTCTAGATTCGTGGAAAGCAACCCCGCGCCGCTTTCCGGGCCGTACATCGATAACGGCAGGGTTGTCGTGGAGATACCAAGAAGATACAGAAAAGCTGTGGATCTTCTCAGAGGGGAGATCCAGGGGATCTCTCTCGGAAAGCACCTCTCCTCTGGCAGTCGCAGGATTCTAGCCACCCCTGATATTCTCGAGCAGATGGACGAGAACCTGGCGGTCTTTATATCTAGATACCTTAAGAGAAGTATCCGGGTATGCTAGGAGAAGCATCCCCAGTAGTTCTTATGGACGTTCTTAACCTCCTCTATCCTCTTGGCGAGCTGTGCGTCCTTCTGGGGTAATACCAGTGGCACATCGCCCTGGAAAGCCTTGAGAACCGAGACGACGGACGAGGAGAGTGTATCCAGCCGGTAGCCGCCCTCGAGAGACGCCACCAAGCGTCCATTCGAATGTCTATCTGCTATATCCTTAACAAGGCCTGCGAGCGCCCCGAAGCCCTTCTCGGTAAGCCGCATACCTCCCAGCGGATCCATGAGATGGGGATCGAAGCCGGCCGAGACCAGGACTATATCGGGCTTGAACTCTCCTGCTATCGGCATTAGTATCTCCCTGTATATCGCAACGTAGCCGGCATCATCTATCCCAGGAGGCAGAGGCACGTTGACCGTGAATCCCCTCCCCTTCATGTCTCCTACCTCTGTTATCCTGCCGGTGCCCGGGTAATGCGGATGCTGATGTGTGGAGAAGAAGAGAACCGAGTCGTCCTCGTAGAAGATGGCCTGTGTTCCGTTGCCATGATGCACATCCCAGTCCACTATGAGCACCTTTTCGATCCCATGCGTCTGGGCGTGTCTCGCAGCTACAGCTATGTTGTTGAATACACAGAATCCCATTCCTTTGTGGGGTGTGGCATGATGTCCAGGCGGTCTGACCAGCGCGAAGATGGGCTCTGGATTCTTCAGAACAGCATCGACTCCGGAGCAAACTCCACCAGCTGCGAGCAATGCAACATCATATGAATCTTTTGATAGAACTGTATCGATGTCGAGACGGCCCCCGCCGCGCTCGCATATAGCTCTGACCTGCTCGATGTAGCGGCGGGAATGGACAGCCTCTATCATATCGAGGGTAGCGGGCCTGGGTTCTATCCTTTTGAGATCGAGCCCCTCTCTCTCTATCCTCTCCATAATGGAGATCAGGCGCTCCTTTCTCTCAGGATGCTCATAAGTCTCGTGCATGAGATAGGCCGGGTGGTAAACGATGGCTGCTCTATTCATATCATATTATTTCGCCACTGCTCTTTATAATAACTTTCTAAGCGAGTGACGATTTATCCGAATAGGGTGAAATTGCTGAGATAGCAGGCCTTGAAGCTCTTGATCCCGGCCGCGCTCTCCTGATCGGAGAGGTCGCTCGATGGTCTGGTCGTGTACTCGCTCTAATGAAAATCTTCACTAGAATCGAATGCAAGGGATTTATTTCCTGCCAAAGAGCTATCAGTTCACCGGTTAGCGCTATTCAGTAATCTGAGT
>FWPV01001758.1_pt1 | contig 57166 bp, 54 predicted proteins | sample 2228371 | NCBI WGS metagenome assembly FWPV01 (sample SAMEA103939776, study PRJEB20133) | metagenome
TCGGGATCACGGTCCATGCGCCGGTGCTCACCCTCGCGGGCTGGCAGGTGGACGACGCCTCGGGCAACGGGAATGGGGGGATGGATCCTGGGGAGACGGTGGGGTTCATCCTCACGATCGCGAATGGGGGTTCCGGGGCCGCCCACGAGGCGGTCGTGTCTCTCACCGAGAGCGACCCGTACCTCACGATCGTCGGGCCGGGAACGCAGTCCGTGGGCGCTGTTCCCCCTAGCGGGCAGACAACGACCTCGCCGTTCATGGTTGCCATCGATCCCTCCTGCCCGGAGGGCTACGGCGCGAGCCTCTCGGTGCAGATGACGTCGAACTGGGGTGCGTACCTCTCCAGCGGGACGATCAACCTGCTCGTCGGCCAGGCGGGGCTCTTGGTGGTGGATGCCGACCCCGAGGTCACCGAGACGAGGGTACTGGAGGCCCTCGCGTCTCTCAACATCGGCTACAGGCGGTGGAGCACCTTCGAGGATGGGCTCAGCGTGGTGCCGGTGGACACCCTGCTCGCGCACCGGGTCGTGCTGTGGCTCGGCGGTGATCAGAGCACCACAAGCGTTTCGTTGGCGAACCAGTCGAACCTGATCTCCTACCTGAACCAGGGAGGAAGGCTGATCCTCTCCGCGGAGAACTACGCGACGGTGTACCCTACGGCCACTCTCACGACGACCTACCTTCGTATCGCGAGCGCCCAGGCGAACGTCCCAGGTTCGACGGTCTACGGGGTCTCGGGCGATCCCATCGGGTACGGGATCACCGTGGGCTTGGTGTACCCTCCCGACCTCGACGTGGCCCCTGACCAGGTCAACCCTGGGTCTGGCGCGACCGTGGTCTTCAGGATGCAGGGTGGCAACAACCCCGTGGTGATCCGCTATCCGTCCGACGGTGTCGGAACGTTCCAGACGATGTTCTTCGGGGTGCCCCTCGAGGCCTTCTCGGCCTCCGGTGCAGACCCCCACAACATACGGACCGTCATCGCCCGCTCGCTCGCCTGGATGATGGGCGGCGCCGATCTGATCCCGCCGTCCACCCCGACGAGCCCTTCCCTCGCTGCTGACGGCACGTTGAGCTGGAGTCCCTCCACGGACAACGTGGGCGTCACGGGCTACGCGGTGTACCGCCACACGGTTGCGTTCTTCTCCGTGCAGGGTCTGACGCCCTGGGCGATGACGACGAGCACGAGCATCCAGGTCACCGACGGCCTTTTCGACCAGACAGTGAACTACACCTACCGTATCACGGCCCGGGACGCCGCGGGGAACGAGAGTCTCCCCTCGATCCCGGTGGGCGAGTTCGACTTCCAGCTCCAGCGGTAGGTTTCGGCCGGGAGGGCCCTCCCGACCCCCGCTCGCGTCAGGATGGGAGGGGTGTCGGAGGCCGGACGACCACCTTGTGCCTCCACCGTCCGGTGAGGTAGTACGCGAAACTGAGGCTCGCACCCACGACCCACCCGGCGGGGATCCCCCACCAGATCCCCTGGGGCCCGAACCGGGACCCCAAGAAGGCCGCGGTGGGGATACGCACGACCCAGAGGGCCGTGAGGGTGAACAGCATCTGGACGAAGGTATCCCCTGCGCCCCGGAGCACGCCGCCGGTGACGAACATCGCGGCGAAGAGCACGTAGAAGGACGAGACGACGACGAGGTACTGCCTCCCGTGGCGGACGACCGAGGCGTCGGTCGTGAAGAGACGCACGAGCGGTTGGCCCCACAGGCGCATCACCAGGGCGGTCGCGCCCGAGAGGAGAAGGGCGATCGCCATGGTGGAGGAGAACCCTCGCCTCACCCGCTCCGGCTTCCCCGCGCCGAGGTTCTGCCCCACGAACATGGAGAGGGCCATGGAGAGGTTCATAGCGGGCATGCCGGCGAAAGAGTCGAGCCGGGATGCGGCGGTGAACCCTGCCATGACGTCTGCACCGAACGGGGCGACGATCCTCGTGAGGGCGATGAAGCCAAGCGACACCAAGGACTGCTGCACGCCCGAGGGTAGCCCGATGCGCAGCATGGTGGAGAAGATCCGGCGGTTGAGGGCGAGTGCACGAGGGTGCTCGGGCGTGAGGCCTTTCTCCACCCGACGCACGGAACGCACCCCGACGAGGAAGGACACGGCATGGGAGAGGACGGTGGCCCAGGCGACACCCCTGATTCCCCAGCCGAAGACCACCACGAAGAGCAGGTCGAGCACGATGTTCGTGGCAGTGGCCACGATGAGGAAGTAGAGGGGCCTCACGGAGTCTCCCACCCCGCGAAGCACCGCCGCGATCGCGTGGTAGCCGAACATGAACACCATGCCGGCGAACGTGATCGTGAGGTACGCGTGCGCCTCGGGGAAGACCGCGGGGGGCACCCTCATCGCGCGGAGGATGCGTGCGCAACTTCCGATGCCGACGATCGTGATTACCGTGCCCGCACCGAAGAGGAAGGCGGCCGTCGTGTCGATCGTCATCTTCAGTCGTTCGTGGTCTCCTGCGCCGAAGAACTGCGCCACCATCACGCTGGAGCCGATGGTGACCCCCATCACGAGCGAGACCATGAAGAAGACAATGGGGAAGCTCGCGCCCACGGCGGCGAGGGCATTCGTACCCACGAACCGGCCCACGATGATGCCATCTACCGTGGTGTAGAGCTGCTGGAACACGTTCCCCGCGAGCATGGGGAAGGCGAAGGCGATGATGACCTTCGCCTCGTTCCCCTCGGTGAGTCTCCGAGAGACCGAGCCGCCCCTCACGGGTGCGCCTTGCCCGACCTGACCACTACCGGTCGCTCGGGAGCATGGGGCGGACGTCCCCACGCGATCTCAGCGTCTCCACGAGGGCTCCCAACCGATACCCGGCCTCGTGGGCACAGACCGTGAGCTCCTCGTACCATGCGGCGTACGCGTTGACGCGGTTTGGCACGTCTTCGCCCTCCGCGTGGACGCACGCGAGGAAGAGTACCCAGCGGATGAGCTCCTCGAAGCTCTCTCTGTTGAACCAGTGCTCTTCCTCGTACTCGTTTACCCGGAGGAACGCGTGCGAGCGAGGATCGACGAGCATGGTCCTGGTCATGGCACGGAAGGCGGCCTCGTCCGGAGGCATACCGACGATCACGTCCGAGTAGGTCTCAAGGAGGCGAAAGAGATCCAAGAGGTCGCCCACCTGGGCGTCGTCGGCGCCAAGTGCCTTGAGCGCCGAGGCGATGCGCCGATCGGGGAGCACGTCCGCCCTGAACCTCGAGGCTTCGGCCTTGGCGACGAGGTGCCTCACGGCCTCCGTGGTGAGGACCGCCAAGAGGAGTCCGAAGGACACGGCATCCCGACGGATCCCCTGGAGGAAGACGTCGAGCCGCCCCTCCTCCTTCGCGTCCGAAGGGGCAAGCAGCAGGAGGGCCCGGTCGAGGTAGGCACGCGCGCGCCGTGCGCATGCCCGCGGTTGTCCGGTGATCATGACCGCATCGCCGATGGCCTCGCACAGGCGTACGGCACGGGCCTCGAGCGTCTGGAGGAGCTCGGGCGCCCATTCGGGGACGACAAGGGCAACCTCCATCATCACGCGGATCACGTCAGGGTGCATGATCGCGTCGAACGTCTCGTGTGCCGGCGCGAGGAGGAGCTCCTCCAGCGCGAGGTCCAAGCTCGGCACACCCTTTCCGCCGAGTCTCAGCGCGAGGGTCTCCAGCGACCCATCGCTCGTGTCCTCCATCTCCTGGAAGTCGAGAAACACCCGATACTCGTAGGCACCGAGCTCGAGGGACAGCCCCTTTGCTTCAAGATCCTCGGTCGCGATGAGGTACTCCAGGCCCGAGACGTGGTCCCGGAACCGGAGGAACCGTGACGAGCCTCGCCTCACCCCCAGCGCCGTCGCGAGGTCACACTGGAGGAGCGTCTTGGTGCCTTCGGGGTTCTTCACCGCCCGAGGGACCGAGACTCTCACCACGCCGCTGGTGTGGCCCCAACGGTTGTGGTACACGACCAACGCGCACTCGCCCCCCCATCGATTCGTGTAGACGAACACGTTCTCATCGACGCCGAGCGGTGTGACGAAGTCGAAGAACTGGAACTCGGTCACCCCGGCGAACAGCTTTCGCTTGCGCAGCAGCGGGAAAATCTCCCGCTGGTGCCTCGCCACGAGACCCTCGTCGGTGTGCTCCTCCCACCGTGGCCGCACGAACTCGGCACCGTACTTCTCGGCGAATCCCTCGATCTGTGCGTGCCCAAACATCGGCAACCCTGGCATCGTGACCATGACGGTGCAGATGCCGAAGTACTTGCCGTCCTTCCCAAACTGGACGACGGCTGGCTCCTCGTCTGGGTTGTTCATGAAGTTCACGTACCGTTTGAGGATCTCCGGGTCGAAGGCGAGCGTGTCGCGGACGAGCTTCCGGTAGCCGGCGTTGTTCTCCTCGCGGAGCATGTGCATGAAGGCGCTGTTGTACACCCGATGCATGCCGAGGGTGCGGACGAAGTAGCCCTCGGTGAGCCAGAAGGCTTCCGCCAAGAGCAGGGTGTCCGGCGCCTCCTGCGCGACGCGGTCGACGACCTCCCGCCAGAACTCCCGCGGCATCAGCTCGTCGAACCGTTCCTTCGTGAGCGCGTGCTCGGAACGTGAGGGCACGGCACCGCCGGATCCAGGCTCCGGGAACCAGAGGCGCTGGTAGTGCATCTTCGTGAGGGTCATGGCCGCGTCGAACCTGATGAGGGGGCACAGCCGGGCGACGTGGAGGATGGTATCCATCACGGCTGCGCGGACCTCAGGGTTCAGGTAGTTGAGCTGGGCCGTGTCGTTCCACGGCATGACCGTGCCGTCATTCCCATGGTAGATGTACATCGTGCGGCCGGTGGCTCGATCGACACGCTTGAAGACGACCGCCGCGTCGGACTTCGTGTAGTAGTGGTCTTCGAGGTAGATTCCAACCCGGCCATCGGAGGAGAGGTCCGCCCCCTCGAACGTGTACGACGGGAACGGCGGGTGGTCGGTGCTGATGAACCAGTCAGGGTGCTCGATGACCCACCGGGACACGATCCCCGTGTGGTTCGGCACCATGTCCGCTCCGATCCGGATCCCCCGTCGGAGGGCTCGGTCCCTGAACGAGAGGAAGGCCTGCTCCCCCCCGAGGCTCTCGGCCACGCGGTACTCGTAGATAGAGTAGGCGGAGGATCCAGATTCCATGTCCCCACACCGCCTCTTGATCTCGGCCGAAGCAGGGCTGCGCTCCCACACCCCGATGAGCCATATCCCGGTGAATCCCCAGGCGGCGAGCCGGTCGAGCTCCTCGTCGGGGATCTCGTCGAGCCTCGTGATGGATCGGGCGTACGTGCGCGAGAGCTGCGCGAGCCACACGAGGGTGTTCTTCGCGATGAGCACGAGCTCGGGCATCCAGGCCTGGTCGACCGAGTAGCGCTCCGGTGCCCCCTCCAGCGCCTCGATCCGCATGGCGGGTGGAGGACCAGCCCCCGGCAGGCGCGGCTTCTCCTCCTCCTGGATGAGGTCCAAGGCGCCCAGCACCTCGATGAGGGCATCACCGAGGAGGTCGGCCCACTCTCGGCGGATGAACTCCAACTGGGCCGCGAGAGAATCCGGCTCGGCCAGCGCGGGAGAGCGCAGCATCTGGATGATCGGTTGGTGCTTCGGGCCAAACCTCGGCATTCCCGCGAGGAAGCGGACGAGTTCGGCGATCGTGCGCCCATACGGTGTCTCGCGGTCCAGCCGCTCATCGGAGAACAGCGCACGAAGGTGTGCCGCCGCAGGGTTGACGTTCTGCAACCACAGGAGCACGAGCCAGGCGGCCAACTGCTCCCGCGGAGGGTCCTCAAACACCTGCGCAGGAGGAGAGAACTCCTCCTGGTAGACGCGGGCCACCCTCGCCACCGCGGCAGCCCCGAGGACGCCCTCCACGTGCCGGACCGCCTCGGCGAGGACCTCGGGCCCCACGGCCCGCGTGTAGAGCTCGAGCACGTAGCGCAGGATGCCGGTGATCGTGGCGAAGGCGTAGACGTGGCTCGCCCTGATGGCCTCTTCCCCCTGCCCAAGCCTCGCGGCGAGCATGCGCGCCGCGTACGACCCCGCGACCGTCACCATCCCTTCGGGAGACACGGGGAACGCTCCCACGTCATACCTCTGCCGCATCGGCCCACGAACGTGGAACACCCTCATGAGCCGAGGACGGGTCGCCTCACCTCTGGCCATCGAGCACCTGCTCCTTGCGGGAAGCCGTCACGAGCCCGTCACGAGGATCGCCCCTCCATCTGAGCCGCCTCCTCAGGGGTGAGATCCCCGCTCGCCTCCCTCACGTGCAAGAGGAACACCGACTCAGGTACCTCCCCCTCGATCGTCGTCCTCTCGTTGATCACCACCTTCGGCACCCCCATCACCCCGTACTTCTGCGCGAGGTGAGGGAACTCCGAGATCTCGACCGCATCTGCCCGCACGCGCGGGCTCTCCACCGCCATCTGGTGGGCGAGCCGTATGGCGCGAGGGCAGAAAGGACACGTGGGGGTCGCGAACACTTGGATGTGCACGTCGGTACCGAGAGTCGAGAGCTTCTCCTTCGTTCGGGGACTCAACGAGGTGGTCCCGACAGACACGTCGATTATGCTCTCGATCAGGGCTGCAAACTCGTACCCTGCGGGGATCCCGTAGAACACCACACGCCCCGGCCCATTGGTCCCCACCACGATGGCGGGGATCTTGTCGACTTTGTAAAGGGAGACCGCCTCCTTGTCCCTCGCGAAGTCATAGACCGTGACGTTGATCTTCTCAGAGGTCTCGCTCAGCTCCTCCATGAGCCTCACGGTGTCTCGACACCACTGGCACGTGAGGTGCACGGGGAGCGTCAGACTCGACTCCTGGGTGAATACGGCAAGGCGTACCGGCGAGACGAGTCGCTCGGCGAAGAGCTTCCTCAGCATCTCGCGATCGTTCTCTTGGATCATCATGTCGCGCGCTCCTTCGGCCCGACGATCCGACTGGCCTCCTCTGCCACTCCACACGTGCAGACTCGGCCGTTGGCAAGCATGGTTCGGAATATGGGACCCACGCGCCACCCTGGCAACCCGCGCGCGTCCTAGCTAGGATGAAACGCCACCAGGACCCTGCATCCGATGTCGCCGAAGGGCCCCTTCCCTCCCGTCCGAGACACGACCCAACGAGGCACCCCACGGCTTCGCCCCACGCCCCTTGCCACCGCCACGTGCCTCAAGCATCTTGCCGATGCACCCGTGGCGGAGGTCGAGGTCGATGCCAAGCAGCGATTTTACTCAGATCGGACCGATCGTGGAGCTCATCATCCTCTCGAACCCGACCAGCGTCCTGGATATCGGCTGCGGCTTCGGCAAGTACGGGGTTCTCGCACGGGAGTACCTCGAGCTGTGGGACGGGCGCCAGCGGTACGACGACTGGACCAGGCGGATCGACGCGATCGAGGTATTCGAGTCGTGCATCACGCCTCTCCACCGGTTTGTCTACAATGAGATCCTCATCGGTGACGCTTTGGAAGTCCTCGACGCGCTGGTCCGCTGTTACGACCTCGCCCTCCTCGTCGACGTCATTGAGCACCTCGATCACGAAACCGGTCGCGCTCTCATCGAGCGATGCCTCGTGCGCTGCCGCAACGTGCTCCTCGCCACTCCGACCTCCCCAGGCGTGCAGGGGGCGGCGTTTGGGAATCCCGCGGAGACCCATCGCTCGGTCTGGCGCTGGGAGGACCTCATGGACCTGCCGGGATGCTTCGCCGTTCCCCATCCCCACTCGCTCATCTGCTTCGCTGGCAAGGACGCCAGGAGGGTACGGGCGTCACGGCTTCGGGCAAAGCTCGCGCGAGAAGGAATGCCCCTGCCGCCCTCCTGAGCCTCGCCCACGCGCCGCATGAGACGGGGGTGAGGCCTCGTCTCCCTTGAGCCGCCCCTCCTCCGATGCGCGGGCTGGGGTCCGGACCCCACACCCGAGCCACACGCCGTGCCACCGCGGGCCACGGCCCCGCGGCGACCTACATCTTCCAGGCCGTGGGCTTGACCGTCTGACGCTTGAACTCCCCAGACGCACGTCGGCTCACCTTGGCGTAGATCATCAGGTATCCGAGGAACGCGTAGAACGCGATGCCAATACCCCAGAACAGGATCGGCGGCAAGGGCTGGCCGTACTCCGCCACGCGCAGGAAGTCCGCGACGGAGAGCGAGGGCCTCTGCTGCAGATGGACCTTGAGGATCCACCCGACGAGTATGATGAGGAAGATCCAGATGTAGTTTCGCGTGAGGCGCCGGCCGATCGCTTCCCTCCAGTTGATCTTGAAGGAGGGAAGGAGGAGGTCCTCACACAGGGTGCGACGCCAGTCGCCCTCGAGGAGCTTCACGTCGCGCATCACGACCGGCACCAAGAGGTGCGCCTCGAGCACCCTCACCCTCGCTCGAAACGCGTCGTAGTAGCGGTACCTCCTCCCCTCAATCACGAGGAGGAGGAAGACGACGAGGTTGGCGAGCGGAAACACGACGTGGGGAACCTCCACACGACTCAGCCCCACGCTCATGAGCGCCGTCGCGCTCGCCACCGCCCAGTTCGTGGTCGTGTCGAGCCGCTCGCGCCACGACATAATACGCCCGAGTTCTCCCCGATAGAAGTGGGCCATGGTCGTGTAGTACACGTTGTCAGGGAGTCTATTCTCCTCCATGGTGTCTCCTCCCAGTGCGCAGGATCACGCCGCCACCACCTACGCCACCCACAAGGTGCGGCGTGCAACCGAAGACGGCACACACGAAGTAACGCAGGTGCTCGGACCCAGGTCAACGCGCCTTGGGCACTCCCCCCACTCGGCTCGGGATTCACCACGCCCTTGCTCTCGGTCGTGTGCCTCGCGATATTGCCGCATTGGACACATGTGCGGGACCCATACTCACTCCGAAGGAGGTCTGCAATGGACGCGAGCCACCGGCCTGGCGTGTACTTCAATACCAACGTCGTAAAGGTAACTTTGATCAAGATACCAGACAAGCCAGGGATCGCGGCCGATATCTTCGGGGCACTCGGCGCCCGCAATGTCAACGTTGAGCTGGTCGTCAATACGTCCGTCGAGCCCGGTCTTGCCGATGTTGCCTTCGTCGTTGCCGAGGTGACAGTCCCCGTGGTTCAGGAGGTAATGCAGAAACTCGTCTCGCAACTTGGCGGAAAGGGAGTCGACGTCGACCATGATGTCGCGACCATCTCTGTGCGTGCGGCAGACATGGGACCTCGCGTCTCCCCAGGCGTGATCTTCTCCGCCCTCGCAAAGCAGGGCATCAACATCGAGATGATCAGCTCCTCACTATGGGGTATTACCTGTGTGATCAGAAAGAACAGACTCGAGGATGCCGTGAAGGCGATCGAAGCCCTCTACACGGAGTAGCTCACCACAGCGAGATCAACTTCTGAACATGCGAAGACTCCTTCTCCTCGCTTCCTTCTCCTTGTGTCTGTGTGTCATCCCCTCCTCGGCCGAGGATGCGGAACTCCCGCAGCCTCAGCCCGTGTCCCTCACCCACCTCCCCCCGGATTCCATCCGTGCCTTGCCCGGGGCGTGGAGGATCGACGTGTACCGAGACTCCTTGCGCCTTCACGTGAGCAAGGGGGGGATCCTCGTGCGTGACTACCTGTGCTCGGTGGGCAACGACACCATCGGGAAGGCGACCCCGGCGGGCAGGTTCCGCATCATCGGGAAGATCGTCGATCCGCCGATGTACTGGAAGAATGGGACTCGGATCCCTCCAGGTGACTGGCGCAACTCGTACGGTCCTCGGTGGCTCTCCCTCGGTCAGGAACCGCATGGCACCTACCGGCGCTACGGCATCCATGGCACGAACGTGGAGGAGTCGGTCGGGAAGCACATCTCCTCTGGCTGCATTCGCCTTCGCAACAAAGACGTGATCGAGCTGTTCGACCTCGTGCCCGTGGGCACGACCGTCTTCATCCACTGAGTGGCACAGGTCTCGGCCGCCATCGTGACTCGTTCTCCTGGGGAGACGCTCGAGCTCGGGCGCCGTCTCGCCTCGATGCTCAGCGATGACGACGTCGTCTACCTTTCGGGTGACCTCGGCGCGGGAAAGACGGTCCTCGTCAAGGGAATCGTCGAGGGGTTGGGGCTGGCGCGCTCCCGCGACGTCCTCAGTCCGTCCTTCACCCTCCTGCGTTCCTACCGAGGCGCGCGTGAGCTCCACCACGTGGATCTCTACCGGGTCCGACGCCCTTCGGACGCGGCGCAGATCGTGGACATGGCCCCGCCTGGGATCCTCGTGATCGAGTGGCCCGAGCGCGGCGAAGGCTTCCTCCCTGCCCCCACGTGGTCGATCCACCTCAACATCGTGGAGGGCGACGTCAGGGCCCTCACGGTGGCCGGACCAGGCCACCTCGTTGCGAGGCTGCGCGGGTGATCATCCTCGCCATGGACACGTCCACCCGGTGGCTGAGTGCGGCCGTGTGGGGTGAGGGAGGGATCCTCCGCGAGGTCACGGTGCGTCTGGACCGCTCGATGCTCGCCGACAGTGGCCCAATCGTCTCAAGCCTCATGCGCGATGCCGGGGTACGCCCGCAGGACCTGAGCGCGTGCGCGGGTGGGTGTGGGCCTGGGTCCTACACCGGGCTGCGTATCGGCCTGGGGATCTTGCAGGGGATCGCGCTCGCACGAGGGATTCCCCTCTACGCGGTGGCGACCTCGAGGGCCATCGCCGCCGGGGTGGGGAGTTCTCCGCTCGTCTACGTGCTGCAGGAGTCCGGACGACGCACAGGCCAGCTGGCCTTCTCGGCGTACGACACGACGAGCGTTCCCCCCGTGGAGAGGAGTGCGCCTCGCCTCGTGTATCCCGAGGAGCTCCCCACGGTGTGGGGTGGCTTCGGGCTCGTGGTGGGTGATGCGGCGGCTCGCGCCATGGAGGTGGTGCCTGGCCTGGACGGCACGCTCGTGAGCTCCCCCGAGGCGCACATCCCGCGCGCGAGCCTCATCGCGAGGATCGCGTCTCCCCGATTCCTCCGGGGGGACCGAGCCAACCCGTGGGAGGTCGAGGGCATCTACCTCACCGTCCCTCCCCTCCCGCCAGGCATGGGGTACGAGACTGGGCTCGATACGCGGCGCAGCGCCTGATTCGGCCATGCGCCCCCACGCACTCACCGTGGACCTGGAGGACTGGTACCATCCCCTCCTCCTGCGGCCGGGCGCCAATCCCTCGATCTCCCTCATGGAGGCTCCGACCCACGCGCTGCTGGGGATGCTGGCCGAACGGAGGATCCTCGCGACGTTCTTCGTCGTGGGCGAGGTCGCGGGTGCCCATCCTGGGCTCCTCCGCCGGATCGCCGAGGCCGGGCATGAGATCGGGTGCCATACCCACGCGCACGTCGCCCTCTGGGAGCTCACCCCCCAGTCGTTCGAAACCGAGCTGGAGCGCGCGGAGAGGGCCATCGAGCAGGCGTGCGGGGTGCGTCCCCGCCTCTTCCGTGGTGCAAGCTTCGGGCTTTCGCCCCGTACCCGATGGATCGGGGACATACTCGCACGCCGCGGCTACCTCATCGACAGCAGCCTGCTCCCTTCGCCGTTCGCCATGGCGGGCTGGGCCAAGGCGCCGCGCGGGCCATTCGTGCTAACCCGGGGCCTCTGGGAGATCCCGGCCTCGACCTCCCCCCTGCTCCGTCTGCCCTACGGGGGAAGCATCTACCTGCGGGTATGGCCGCGGAGCCTCATCTCCTCGTGGGTCCGAGCGAACGAACGGCGGGGACTCCCCTCCGTGTTCTACATCCACCCGTGGGAGCTGCTCCCCTCCCTCCCCTCGACGCCCCGTGCCCGGAGGGGGCGCTGGGTGACGCTGTGGGGCCAGCGCCGCTTCGTGCGCATGCTCGAGTGGCTCCTCGACACCTTTCCCCTCGCCCCTGTGAGCGAGGCCTTCAGGCCACTCCTCGTCCCCGATGAATGGCACGGATCGCCGGTGGCGCGAGGCCTCGTCTTCCCCCGGGGAGTGATCACCCCGTGGGTGCGACGAGGTCGGGCGAACCAGCCACCACCTCGATCCGGCGCATGTGATCCTCGAACTCCCGGATGAACTCGGCCGGATCACGGCCGGTCTCGGTCGCTCGCTCCCTGAGCCACCCGTAGAACCAGTCCCCGCAGTAGAACTGCACGACGTGCAAGTCGAAGTCGAGGCGGTACTTGAACGCCCCGAGGGGGCTCGAAAGGCCAGGCACGTCCAGGGGAATGCCGAGGGTGAGGACGTCCCTGCCGTTCCACCGCTCCACGAGGACGGAGCCAACCCGCAGGCGAGGTATCTTGCCCATCGAGGAGCGTACCTCCGGGCAGTCGGGGATGAGCACGTAGCACTCCCATGGCGGCTTGGCTTCGAGGTCGAGGTTCTCACCCTTGCCTCCCGTGCAGAGCAGCCCCTTGCCCGCCATCCTCCGTGGATTGAGGACGGCGACCATGCCGCGGTTGCACCCGTTCAGGGTGCCGGCCACGATCACCTCGTCGATGCCATCCCGATCGACGTCCGCGAAGTCGATTCCGCCCACGTGCCGGGAACGTATCCCGCAGTGACCGCGGTTCCAGAAACTCGCGACGTGTTCCCCCCATGCGGTCAGACGTGCGATCTCCGTGGCGCAGTACGGGGTGTGCGTGAACACGGCGAAGACGTCCGTTTGGCCGTCGTGGTCCACGTCGCGGAGGTAGACACCCGCGGCGCCAAAGGCGTTCGTCTCATGCCACCAGGAGACGTCCTCCTCGCGGAACCCACCCCTGTAGCGCCAGCGCTCTCTTCCCTGCGCGTCGTAGCACAGGACCGTGCCCGGGGGAGAGTCCCTCGCCTGGGTACACAAGAAGACCTCCGGGAGGCCATCGCCATCCACGTCGCCCATCGTCAGGGGGACCCCGTCGCTGGTCATTGGAACCGCGAACCTCTTCACGATGCGATCGAGCGAGTTCATGAGCTCCACTCGGGTGCGGTCCTGAGACAACCGGCACGAGGCCACGGCCGTGTCGAGCCACCGGGCGAGGTTGTTCGAGAGCAGGGCTGCCCCGATGAGCGTGACGCCTGCGGCGACTGCCCCCGTCACCGCGAGCGGCCGCGCCTTCCGTCGTACGGCGCAGGCGACCCGGATCGCGACGTTCCGGTGCTCCACCCTCACGGCCTGCCTGTTCCCGGCGAGATCGAAGAGGCTCGAGAGGGGGATGGTGGTCAGTTCCCTCCCACTGTCGGCCAGGGCGGCCTCGACCTCCTCCCGTTGCGCCGCGGGGAAGGCGAGGGCGCGTGCCTACGAGCGCCCCACACGGGAAGCCTTGTCTCCCATGCACGCCACGGGGAGTATCGCCCCGTGGGCATCCACGTCGCCGGTCCACACCACGGAGGGGTCCGGGCGCACCACGGCGGAGAGGTTGAGGAACTCCCCCGCGGCCTGTGCCAGGGAGACCACGAGGGGCAGGAGGAGGGAACGGCCCGTCACCTCGGTGACGGGAGCAGGGCATCGCAACCTCACGATGATCTCGGCCCGTCGGTTCCTGATTCGCGCCTGCACCTGCGGGCCAAGGAGCGCGACGGTTCGTTCCCAGGCCTGCTCGACGAGGTCCCTCACGCGATCCCCGACGACGCGCTCTTCCCCGCCCTCGCCGGTGGCCCTCACCACGGGTGCCTCGTGAGCGGCACACCGCTTGAGGGCCACCGTGGTCGACAGGCGCGCGAGGTAGCACTCCCTGTAGGCGGCAGGCACGTCGTCCCCGTCCATCAGCACGGTGTGCACGAGGGCCTCCCCTCGATCTCTGTCGAGCGGAACCAGGTGCAACGGCCACATCACCCCCTCGCCGTCCGGGTGCGCCTGCACGCGGGGCAGGAGCGTGTGCGGATCGTGGCCCGCCGGCGGCGACGGAACGCCCCCTACCCCCTCCCGCGTGTGCCCGCCGAGGGCACACTCCAGGGCCAGCAGGAGCGATAGCCTCTGGAGGGCATGCGCGAAACGGGGGACGTGAGCCGTGACCTGCGGGGGACACGCATGAGCGCCTCGAGCAAGACCGTGAGGAACGGCACGCTACTTGAGATGGGCACGGGCTGCAGGATCATGTCCACGAGGTGACTGGCGGTATCCACATGGTAGAACAAGGCCCCCGGCAGGGAGCCGAGATCGGGCAATGCCTCGAGGTGCCCAATGAGTTCCAGGGCGGCGGCCTTCCGGGCGTTCTTCCCCAGCCTCGGGATGAGCGCCGCGTGCACCGCATCGACGGAGGCGAGGGAGGTCGGGGGGCAAGCCACGGTCGATGCCTCTGGGCGACGTGAACTCGTGACGGTCAGCTCGCGTGCGGCAAGATGGGACGCGGTGGGGCGAAGGCAAGGATTTCCCACGTCGGATCCTCAGCCGGGAGGATTCCTCCGGGTGCGTTTTCCTTGCCCCTGGGGAGGCAGGACCGCCGAGGAGAGCCAACGCAGCGGGTTGCTCTAAGAAGCGCTGAGCCCCACGAGCCCCCGGTCTCGTGGGGCTTCAGCGCGGGAGACCCCCCCGGTGCGTCTCCCCCTCTGGTGACGAGGTCTTCCATCCCCCGGACGGCTTCCCCTCGGCTGGAGAGGTCGTGCTTCTGTTCCTAGAACGGTTCAAACCCCGTGTCTTGCTGCATGCCTCGGAACCCCACGCGCAGGCCCGAAGCTCCTTCTCTCCGACCGAGTGGGGGTGAGGGGAAGACGGCGAGTGGGGTCGCCTAGAGGTGGATCTCGATCGATACCTTCTCTGGGTTCCTGGCGGCCGTCTCGGGCAAGGGAACCGCTCCGAAGGGATCGGGGCATCCCTCCGCGACCATGCCCTGGTACCGCGCCACAACCCTGGTGCCCGCGGGGATCGTGCCCTCGCCGGTGATGAGGTACACGACGAGGTTCCCGCACTCGTCGCGCCCTGCCTTCGCGAGGAACGGGGCCTCCAAGGAAGCGTACGTGACGCAGGCGAGGGGAACGCGTCGCTCGGTGGCCGCGGCGAGCAGCCCAGGCTCGGGGGTCATGGCCGGGTCATGGACACGAGGCAGGAGGGTGATGACCTTTTCGGGCCTCGCCATCGAGGATGCCGCCGCAGGTGCGGGCGTGGAGACGCTTCCCTGGTTCACCTCTTGGGCCCACGCCGCCAACGCCTCCGCCACTCGCTGCCTCGCCCGCGAGAGGGTCACAGGCGGAAGCTCGCGCACTGCTTCCCGGCCTCGTCCCCTGCTCGCGCGATAGATCTCGACGAGTCGCCGTCGGCAGGCCTCGCACGAGGTGCAGTGCCTCTCGAGAGGCGTGCGGTCCTCTTCGACGAGGTTTCCCGTCACGTACGCGGCGAGTTCGAGGATGTCTGCGCATGACTCAGGGACCGGCGTCACGTCTCCCTCCCTGCTCCTCCCTACACGTCCGAGGCCTTTGCCCCTCTCCAGGCGGCGCGGACACACACCCTCCCACCCATTGAACGGTGCATGCCCCACGTTTTGCTGCAGCGCCTCCCTCATCCTCCTCCTCCCGCGGGATATCGCGGCGGAGACGGTGCCGATGGGCGTGCCGGTCATGTCGGCGATCATCTCCATCGACATGTCCTCGAGGTAGTGGAGCACGATGAGGAACCGTTCTCTCGGGGAGGCGTAGGCGAGCTCCCTCTCGATCGCCGCGCGCGTGGTGACTCTCTCCACCAACTCCTCTTCCGGGTCGCCTTCCTCGGTCTGGGGGACGGCCTGATGGTGCCCGTGTTCGTCCAGGCTCATGCGCCGCGCGACCCATGGGCTGCGATTCTCGTCGAGGCAGAGGTGCCTGGCGATCACGGCCACCCACTGGCGGAAATCACGGGCGTCTCGGAACTGGGCACGGCTCAGGCACCTGCCCCGATCCTCGATGAGCTTCACAAACACGTCCCCCACCACGTCCTCGGCGGTCTCGTGGGAAGCGCCGGTGGCGCGCGCAGCCCAGTAGACGGCCGAGTGAGACAGCAGGAACAGCTCCTCCCACGCCTGCGTGTCGCCGGACCTGCACCGTGCGAGGATCTCGGTGATCTCGCAGGGTGGTTCGCGATCGCCGACGCGCTCCGCAGGGGTCACGGCTGGAGGATCACGTACAGGGGCAAGGCGAGGGTCCCGCCCAGCTCTTGGGCGAGGCGTTGGTTGCGCCTCTTGTCCGGGCCCCCGTCGGTGTAGAGTCGGACGCGCACGAACTTCGAGAGTTCGCGCTCCACGGCCGGGAGGGTGAACACGCGCTGCTCCATGAGCTTGCAGTTCGTGCACGTGTAGCCCGAGAAATCGATGAGCAGGGGCAGGCCTCGGTGCCGTGCCTCTGCGAGGGCCGTGTCGAAATCCTGGGGCCATTCTTCGCCGACCTTCGTCTCCGGTGGCGGGAGTAGCCCGTTGAGTGGCGCCCACACGTCGTGTCCCGCGAGTCCGAACGCGAGGTGGAGCGCCACGGCGCAGGACGCGAGGGATGCGAACATCCGTGGGACGCTCAGGGCGCCCTGCGCGGGATCGTCGTGGGGGAGACGGAAGGCGCCTAAGAGGTAGAGGCCGAGGAACAGGAACGTGACCGTCCAGATGGTGAGCACGGCCGGTCGGCCGAGGATGCCCCACCCTGCGACCGCATCGGCGTTCGCGAGGAACTTGAACGTCGCGGCGAAGACGATGAACCCCATGCTCACCTTCACCCTGTTCATCCACCCGCCGGCCTGAGGGAGCGACGAGAGCCACGCGGGAAAGAGGGCGAGTAGGAAGAAGGGGGCGGCGAACGCCACGCTGTAGGCGAGCATCCCGACGAGGGGCCACCACACCTCGCCCTGGGAGGCGGCCACGAGCAGGGCACCGACGAAGCCCGCCGTGCAGGTGAAGGAGGCGAGCGAGAAGCCGAGGGCCATGAGCAGGACGGCGAGGAGACGCCCCGTCCTCCCCTGCCGTTGCGGCGTCCCCATGGGCCCTGCGGAGAGGCGGATCTCGAAGACCCCGAGGAGGTTCAGGGTGAAGAACAAGAGGACGGCGGCGAGCGCGAGGTTCGTCACGGGGCTCGACGCGACGCTCTGGACCCCGCTCGAGCCCCACACGACGGAGACCACGACGCCGACGGCAGTGTAGGCGGCCACGATCCCCGCGGCGTACGTCGCGGCGAGCAGGAGCGACTCGCCGCGCCCCCCAGAGGCCATCCGCGTGAAGAAGGCAACCGTGATGGGGATCATGGGGAACACGCAGGGCGTGAGGAGCGAGAGCAGCCCTGCGAGGATCGCCGCACCCACGAAGGGGAGCGTCCCCCGCTGCCTGACACCGGTGACCGTGCCCTGCTTCGAGCGCAGGAACGCCAAGAAGTTCTCGCCGGTGGGATCGTATCCCACGAAGGTGCCCACCACCTTGGGGGCCCGTTCCTTCGGCGTCGCCGAGTCCGGCGGTGACGGAACCACGACGGTGATGGCCGGGACGATGGCGGGGGGTTCTTCCGAGGGAGTCGAGGAGACCTGGCGGACCGTGAGCGGTGCCTCGAACTGGACCTCAGCCGGGATCCGGCACGATCGCTCGTCGCAGAGCTGGTAGCCGAAGTACCCTCGAAGGGTGTGCCTGCCGGGAGTCAGGGAGTCAAAGACGCGTAACGGCAGGGTGAACACCGGTTCGCCGCCGTGCCAGGGGACGTGCACCTCGAAGACCTCGTCGTAGTGGATCACGGGTTCTGGCTCGCGGAGCGGGCCCACCGGCCTGAACGAGAGACTGTCTTCGAGGGTGACGCTCGTGGGCACCCCGGAGGCTTCCGGGGGATTCACTCCATAGATGTGGAACCCTCTCGGTATCGTCGCCTTGATCCTCAGCAGCACCTCCCCTCCCGGATCCACGACCGCCGGCTCCACCGTCGCGCTGACCACCACCGACTCCTGCCCGGCGGTCTGGAGGGAGCCGCCTGGGGAGAGGAGCGAGAGGAGGACCAGGAAGGTCACTCGCCGGAGGCCTCGGAGAGGAGCGATTCGATCGCGGTGACGATCCTCCCCTTCCCGGGGACGCCAGAGAGTTGCTGGACGACCTTCCCCTTGTGCATGAACAGGAGGGTGGGCACGCCGAGCACGCCGTACCTCGCGGCGATGTCAGGCGCCTGGCTCACGTCCACGTGCCCGACCATGAGCCGTCCCGCGTACTCCTTGGCGAGGGCCTCGATCTGGGGCTCGAGCGTCCTGCACGGGCCGCACCAGGCCGCTCCGAAATCGAGCAGGACGGGCAGTTCGTTCCGCATCACTTTCTCGTCGAAGTTGGCGGCTGTAATCTCTTCCATCGGACGACCCCTTTGGGCGAGGGAGCGGGTGTTGACCAGGACACTCGCGGGCGTGCGCGCACGGCGGGGGAACTAGGAGCCCCGTGGGCACGAGGTCAAGGAGGAGACGGAACGGTGATCGAGCGAATCGAGTGGCGATCAGAGAACACCGAGGCACTCGTGGGCATCGTCGTCGTCGATGGGGTGAAGGTGGGGTCTTCGCCGGCGTGGCTCGTCGAGCGGCTCGCGGCGGCACGCCCGATCGTGGATGCCGAGGCACGGGATCGGGCGGTTCGCGCCATGCTCCGACTGGGTGGGTTCCGTCCCGCAGGAAGGAATCGGCCTGCCCAAGAGTTCCTCGCGCGGGCCGCGGTGCCGAGCATCTCCTCCGCGGTGGACGTGAACAACCTCGTCTCGCAGACGTATCGACTGCCCGCCTCGGTCATCGACGGGGCCCTGTGCGCGAGCGGCATCGTGATCCGGGAGGGGAGGGCAGGGGAACGCTACGTGTTCAACCGTTCCGGGCAGGACCTCGACCTCGAGGGACTCCTCGTGCTCTGCGACGCGTCTGGCGTGCCCCTCGCGAGCCCGGTGAAGGATTCATTCGTCGCCCACGTCACTCCCCAGACGAGGACCGTGGTGTTTTGCGCCTATGGGGCGCGGGGCGTCGTGTCCGCGGAGGAGATGGGGGTGGTCATGGACTCGTTCGTGGCCTTGCTCACCGAGGCTTCAGGGGGGAACCCCGACCGAGGGTGGGTCGCTTCCCTCCACGAGGTGAGACCATGGGCCTTCCGCCTCACCACACCTCCCGTCGTTCCTTCGCGCTGAAGATCCGCAAGGTCCCGCCGTCGGTGCGGGCGAGGATCTCGGGCGTGCCGTCGCCGGTGACATCTGCGAGGAAGAGCTCCCGGCCGAACTCTTCCCCCGAGTCCCACTTGGTCTGGAAGAACACCATGCTCAGGACCACCCCCGAGCTCAGCACGATCTCGACCTCCCCGTCCCCATCCACGTCGGCCACGAGGAGATCCGACGCGGTCGTGGGCTCTGGGCTCGTCCACTCCTTGAAGTGGGTAGAGCCGTCGTACACGACGAGCCGCCCGTCGGCCAGGAGCAGGATCTCGAGCGCGGGGTCCTGGTCCACGTTCGCCACGGCCATCGCCAGGATCTGCGAGTAGCGTTCCTCTTGCCCGCGCCACAGCGTCGCGAGGGCCGTCCCGTGGTAGATCAAGAACTGCCCATTCGTCCCGGCGACCACGACCTCGATCGTCCCGTTGCCGTCGACGTCAGCCGCCGCGACACACCGAGCGGCCGAGGGGATGCCGACCTGCGCGGTCTCGCGTGGCAGGCCGTCCCGGAGTTCGAGGCGGTGGAGCCTGCCCCCGTCGTCGCCGTAGTAGGAGACCAACTTCCCCGAATCGTCCTCCACGACCGCGATCGTCTTGAGGAGCGAAGCGAGGCATCCCATGTCCGTGCTCACCGGGTTGAGGCTCCACGCTACTGCGAGCGAGGCGATCGTAAGCATCGTCATGTCGCACCTCCGATTGACAGGGGGCTCGGTAGGGCCTGATCGCGTGGCGTGGCACGAGGGGACGGGGGACTCACGGAGACCGCCTCGGCTTCGCGAGCGCCGCGACCGAGACCACGAGGATCGAGCTTGCAGAACCCACCAATCCGGCGACGAGGTTGACGCCGCCAGGGGAAGGACCCGGCCCCACCTTGAGTGCCTCGGCCAGCCATCCGAAGAAGAACCCACTCACGAGGCCGACGGTGAGCAATCCCTTCAGCCCCCCCGTGGGCCGCCGCGGCAAGAGCTCCTCCGCGAGCCACCCCATGAGGATGGTCGCGATGGCGAGCATCCCAAACCCGACGGCCGTGCTCACGGCGACCCCACCACCCTCCGAGACGCCGCCAGTGCGGAGAGAGGGGATGCCTTCGTCCTGATCGCCTGCAGGAGACCGTCGATCCCCTGCCTCGTGAGGGCCGAAACCCCGAACGCGTGTGGGCCGTACCGCGCCACGAGGGGGGCCACGTCGCCCTCCACGAGGTCGATCTTGTTGAGCACCACGTACCGGTCCACGTGGGCGGCCCCGATCTCCTCAAGGGTCGAGGTGACGACCCCGACGCGTCGGTCGATGTCGGGGCTTGAGGCATCCACGACCATGAGGAGCAGGCTCGCCTCCACCACCTCCTCGAGGGTCGAGTGGAAGGCCGCGACGAGGTGGTGGGGGAGGCGATCGACAAACCCGACGGTGTCCGTCAGCAAGGCGGTCATCCCCTCCCCGAGGGAGAGGCGGCGCGTCGCGAGATCCAAGGTGATGAACGGCTGGTCGGCAACGGGGAGCGCACTCTTCGTGAGGCAGTTCATCAGGGTGGTCTTGCCGGCATTCGTGTATCCCACGAGGGATACCCTGAAGAGGTCACGCCGGTGGGAACGCACGAGATGACGGTGCCTCTCCACCGACTTCAGCTGCCGCTTGAGGGAGGAGATCCGAGCCCGGACCGTCCTCCGATCAGTCTCGAGCTGGGTCTCCCCTGGCCCGCGGGTCCCGATGCCTCCGCCGGTCCGGGAGAGGTGCGACCACATGCGGGTGAGTCGAGGAAGGAAGTACTCGTACTGGGCGAGCTCCACCTGCAGGCGCGCCTCCTTCGTGCGGGCACGCCGGGCGAAGATGTCGAGGATCACCTCCGTCCTGTCCAACACCTTCGCGTCGAGCGCCCTCTCGAGGTTCCTCACCTGGGCAGGGCTCAAGTCCTGGTCAACCGCCACGGCGTCGGCGCCCAGGGCCTGGACGAGGCGCGCCAATTCGCCCACCTTGCCCCTGCCGAAGAACAACCCCGCGTCGGGCCTGGATCTCCTCTGCACCGCCGACCCCACCACTACCCCCCCGGCGGCTCGCACGAGGGAGGCGAGTTCGTCCAAGGACTGCTGGACGGCACACGGGCTATCCATCGGGCCGTACTGCCCCGCCACGATCACCCTCTCTATCGTGCGCTCTGTGGCAACGTCGATCACGAAGGCTTTGTCCCTCGTCGGTGGGTGGTGCGCTTGGTCCCCCGCAACATCTCACGGATCTCCCGCACGGTCAAGGTGGGCGAGCCCCTTTCCCTTCCCGAGCGGCTCCACGAAGAAAGACGGCACCGGGTGAGGTCTTGACAGGGCGCGCAGTGAGCCTTCCGTTGACGAGATACGCGTCGGTCCCTGTGCGGCGTGCCTCGTCGGAGCCTCCCGTGAATCTCCTGTTCCTCAAGTACGTCGATCGGACCCTCGGCAGGTGGCTCGAGGGCGGCCTCGCAGTCGCGGGATCCATCCAGAACCTCGCGCGGGAAGGGTGGTCGAGGCTCGAGGTGCGCCGAATCGTCGTGCTCAAGCTCTGGGGCATCGGGAACATCGCGATGATCTTGCCGATCCTCGAACGGATCAAGGAGCGCTACCCCGAGGCCTCCCTCTCGTTCGTCACCCTCGAGTCCAACCGTGCGCTGCTGGAGGACCACCCGTGCCTCGACACCGTGTACTCGGTGAACCTGACGAGCCTCCCTGCCATGGCCTCCAGCTGCGTGCGCATCCTGAGGTCCCTCCGTGCACGGGGGGTGGACGTCCTCTTGGACATGGAGCAGTTCTCCCGCCTCTCGGGTGCGTTCGGGAGGCTCGCCGGTGCGAGGCAGGTCGTCGGCTTGTACAGCCCAGAGGTGAAGCGCGGCCGCCTCGCGCACGTGCAGGTTCCGCTCAATCCGCATCAGCACATGCGCCTCACATTTGCCGACGTCGCCAGGGCGATCGGGGTGGACCCCCCGCCCCTGGCCGGGTGCGGCGTTCGGCCCAGCGACGAGGGCCTGCGAGAGTTCGAGGAAGCCACACGGGGGTGGGCCACGGCGCGCGACGTGCTCGTCGGCTTCCACGTCGGTTCGAGCGACAACTTCCCTGGCAAGAGGTGGCCAAGAGAGCGGTTCGCAGCGGTCGCGGACGCCCTCGTAGAGAGGTACGGCGCGAAGGTGTTCTTCACGGGGAGCGGGGCCGAGGCACGACTCGTCGGGGAGGCGACCCATCTCATGCGCCACCCCGCGTGCACCCTCGTGGGGAGACTCTCCGTGAAGGGCCTCGTCGCCGCGATCGCGAGGAGTCGGCTGTTCTTCTCGAACGATACCGCACCGGTCCACATCGCCTCGGCGCTGAACGTCCCTGTCGTCGCGTTCTACGGACCCGCCACGCCCCAGGTGTATGGCCCGACCTCCGAGGGGAGCCTCGTCTTCTACAAGGCCCTCCCATGCTCCCCCTGCATCACCCACTTCAACGCGAAGACGAGCTTCTGCCGCCTCCCGGTCTGCATGGAATCCATCACCGTGGAGGAGGTGGTCGAGACGGTGCATGCCCACTACGGGGCGATGCTCAGGGTGCCCCAAGGGACTCGTGCGACGCCAGGGGGGCGTGCCTGAGCACCAAGACGGCCGGGTGATCGAACAGGCGCCAGGACACCTCGGGTGCGATCCAGGGAGGGAGGGGAGGGAAACCGGAGCCGAATGAGGCGACGACGGAGAACCCGAGGCGATTCGAGAGAAGGTCATCGTAGAAGGAGAGTTCCGGACCGAACACCGCCCGATGAGCCGCGTAGCGATCGCGCTCGGTGAGGGTCGTCACGATCCAGGTAACCCCTTTGATCTGATCCTCAAGCACCCGACGTCGTTCAGGCGCGGAACCACCCCGCCACGGGACGCGGAGTTCGTGGAGGAGGCGTTCCTCCTTCGGCCTCGTCGCGCCCCATTCGGCCAGGGCGAGCAGGATCCTGTTGGGCAGGCCGGGACGGTCGAGTGCGCTGGGGTCGTTGAGGAGCTGCTGGGCGGGGTGGCGCATGGAGACCTGGGCGGAGGCAGGGATGCCCTCGATGGGGACGAGCTCGTCCTGCCCGTCGAGGAGCACGACCTCCCCCTCCTGCCATCGCCCCGCGAGCCAGTGCGCCGCGACGTCGCGCGCATCCGGCCTGAGGGAGAACGTCGCGTAGGCCATGCCGGAGACCAAGGTCCCCACCACGGCGAGAGCCGCGACGACCTTCCCGCCGGTACCCGTGCCCCACAGCCGATCCGCAAGGCTCCCCGCCGCTAACGCCAGGAGGGGCACGAGTGGGAGCGCGACCCGCACGTACGGGATCCTCCCCGTGAAGAGTTCGAGCGTGGAACCCAGGAACACGGCGGCCAGGGGGACGAGTGGCCGCCCAGCCATCCTGCAGAGGAACAGAGGCAGCCCAATGACCCCGAGGACGAACAGGGCAGGGCCACACATCCACAGGAGCGAGACCATCCCTTCCAAGGGCTGGGGGCGCCAGAAGTTGAGGCTGCAGTATGGGATGGTCGCGCCGGTGCGTGCGAGGCCGGACATGCCGAGCCAGAACGCGTACTGCCGTGGGCGGGCGACCATGTTCCAGGCGAGGAGCACCGCCAGCCCCGCGCACAGGGGGATCGAGACCACGAGGCGTCGCCACGATCCCGAGGGGTTCACCCCAGGGGCGAGGACGAGGAGTGCGCCCACCCCCATGACGGCGTTGACCTTGGTTGCCACCGCGAGCCCCACCGCGAGCGGGAGCAGGGGCCACCACGGCCAGCGCGCCTTCCACAGCACCCGGAGGGCCGTCGAGCCCACGGCCACGAGGGCGAAGGTGAGCGTCGAGTCCACGGTGGCGAAGTGCGCTTCGCGCACCGCCCCGGGCGCCCACGCGAGGAAGGCGGAGGCGGCGATGCCCGCGCCCCACCCGAGAAGGGGGACCACCGCGAGGCCAAGGAGCGGGATCGAGAGGAGGCTGGCGAGCGCAGAGCATGTGCGGAGGAACCGCGCCGTGCGAGGCAGGGTCGCACAGACTCGTCCACCGCTCGCACGGTGGGCGATACGCGCGACGTAGGAGGGCAACGGCGTGTACACGCCGTCTGAGGGAACGGTCGTCTGGCCCGTGGCGTACCTCCAGGCGCTCTGGATGATTCGACGCTCGTCGCAATGGTAGAGACGGGGGAGCCCCCAGCCTAGCCCGCCAAACCGAAGCGCGGCGCCCGAGGCCATCACGAGGAGCACCAGCAGGACGCGAGCCCTCGTCATTCGGTCCATCTCCCTCCCGCCACGGCGGAGCGCATCCGGCGAACGACCGCGCGCGGACCGCGGGCCAGGGGCATCGGACGCCTACGCCATTGAAGGCGGAGAACGGCTGACGCCGCACGGACTCCCCGTACCCCGCCCGGTCCGAACGTCCTTCGAGGTGAGCAACCACCCGGCCGGCCGAACGCGCCTGCGGCGTCGAGGGCGACAGGTCCGCCGAGGCGTCCGTTGACAGCACCGGATGCCTCGTGCTCCTTCGTTCCTCGATGGGGCGGCGCTCCACGGAGGTGAGGATGCGGCACATGGTGACCTTTGTACTCATGCTCTGCCTCGGGTGCCAGGGCGTGAGCGCGCAGGTGAACGGTGTCCTCGACACTGTCGAAGGGAAGCGCGTGCTGTGGGTCTGGGGGACTCACGAGGAGCGAGGGTTCGCCCACGGATTCCTCCTCGCACCCGAGGTAAAGGGGATGTTCGAGGACTACATCCTCGCCCACGTGTGCAACGGACAACCCGCGCTCTACCAGACGATTCGATCGTTCTACCTCGCGCACTACGCGGTTGACCCTCCCTACGCGTTGGAGGCGCAAGGAATCGTCGAGGGGATGGGTGCCGCTGGAGTTAGCCCATGGTGCTCGATCCTGGGCCGCACGATCGACGCCACGGATCTCCTCGTCGCCAACGCGATCGCGGACTTGAGCCAGAGCGTCGGGGGGATCGCCACCTCGATGGTCGGGTGCTCCAGCCTCTCGAGCTGGGGCACGAGCACGGCCGAAGACAGCATGCTCGGGGGTGGGCTCGTCATCACGCGCCTCATGGACTGGGAGAACCATCCCACCTTGGCGCAGAACCACCTGCTCATCGTGTCCCTGCCTGAGGAGGAGGACGAGCACCCCTGGGTCTCCCTCACGTTTCCTGCGTTCATCGGCGGACTCTCCGCGATCGCCTCGTCTGGCCTCGGGGCGTTCCTCAACGTGGGCAACCGCCCGGAGTACGTGCTCGGCGAACCGTTCCAGCCCATCCTCTTCAGCGTGCGCACGGGGATCGAACGGAGGGACGTGGACGGGGATGGCAGTCACACGTGGGCGGACCTCCTCGCGGCCATCGAGGCCCGCAACCGTTCGAGCGCATCGATCGTACACGTCGTGACGGACGAGGGGCAGTCTTCCCACCCGGTGATCATCGAGTGCAACAACCAGCGGGGTGTCGTGACGAGGGACGTGGCGTTCGAGGACGCCATCCCTGGGGAGCACCTGCTCGCGACGAACCACTTCCGCCTCCTTTACCCCCCGGTGTACTGTCCGCGGTACGCGGCCGTGGCCGAGTCGTTGAGGGCGAGCGCCTCCATGACCGTGGGGCGGAGTTGGAGCGTGATGACCCACGCGTGCGCCCTGCCGAACAACCTCCACGTCATGGAGTACCTCCCCGCGCGGTCGCTCCTGCGCTGGGCGACCTCCACGGTCGGGCACCCTGCCTACCAGTTCGAGCCCGTGACGCTCGACCTCGCCCAGATCTTCGAGCCGCCGGCTCGCGCCACGACACGGCCTCGCCAGTTGCTTCGGCTCCTCGCGTGGCCCAACCCCTCCTCCAAGGAGGCATCGATCCATTTCGAGCTCACCTCTCCCGGGCCCTGCACCCTCGAGGCGTACGCCCTCGATGGCTCGCTCGTCGCACGTCTCCTGTGCGGCTGGCTCGGCGCCGGGCCCCACGAGGCGGTGTGGAGGAACATCCCCGGAAGCGGAGCCTACGTGCTCTCGCTGCACACGCCCTCGGGTCGAGGCACCGGGAGGCTCGTGCGGATGAGGTAGGCCTCGACCTCGAACCCTTCGTCCACGTCGTCTCCGACCCCGACGAGAAGGGGCGCTCATGGCCGGCAGGGAGGCTCCTCGGCGATGGACGCGAGGAGGTCGCTCGCGCGTGCAACCTCTTCCTCCGTGCCGGACACGCCGAGCCAGACCGCCCCTTCGGCTCCCCACACCCCTCCTGCGGCGAGGACCACGGCCTGGGCTCCGGTGAGCAGCTCGATGGCGTCGAGCTCGGTGAAGACCTCTCCTGGCACCGGCAACAACCGTGGGCCTTCTGAGGAGGCGGCGTTCGCGCGGGAGGCGAGGTCGAAGATGTCCTCCGTCACCCGCTTCTCCACCCCCACGGGCACGATGAGCTCCACGCGCCTGCCCACGACCGCCGCGAGGGCAACGAGGATCGTGCCGCCCTGCGGATGCCCGATCTGGACCGCCGCGTGGCCCCACGGGTCCACGGCATTGGCCCCCTTGAGCACGACGTCGCCCGCACGGAGGTCATCCGCCACGTCGAGGATGGTGAGGCCCCGGTGCCATCGTCCGGCCTTGATCACCACGTCGCCGAAGAACTCGTGCCTCGGCACCATCACCCCGGGCCCGGTCGTCACCCCCCGGCAGAACCCCTCCCGACTGAACCCTTCCTCCTGGCCGAGGGTGCGCAGGATCTCCTCCGCAACGTACCCGTTCGTGGTGCCGGCGACGATGACGAGCGTGCCATCGGCGAGGGCACGCCTCACCGACGGATGGGCGACCATGCCGCGGCCGATCAGCCGCTTGCCCGCCGCGGGGGTGATCACAAACTGTCGCATATGCGTCCTCCAGGGCATGGCATGCGGGGGGATCCTCCCCAAGGGCCCCCACGACACGACCCTCATGGGGATCCCAAGGGAATCACCCGTACCGCCTGCTCCCGAATCGAGCGCCCCCCGTCGAGCTTGTCAACGGGAATGCTCGAGGAGCGCGGCCGCGTGGGCGTCCCTTCCCTGGATGAGGCAGCCTGCGCGCCGTATCATGCGCCATGTTCTGAGGCGTACCTTCCCGACCCGTTCTCCACAGGAGCCCCTCGATGGTTCGCACCCTCCTCGTCTCCTGCCTCATCCTCGCCTCGATCGTCTCCTCGCCCCTGGCCGCGTACGCCCCGGGGCGGGTGATCCTGAAGCTCGCCCCGGCAGAAGCAGAACGCCTCGAGGCCGGCATTCCGACCGGGAATCCCTCCCTCGACGACCGCCTCCGGGAACTGTCCGTCTCGAGTACGCGGCGCCTCGTACGACCCCGGAGGGACGGCTTTCACCGTGACCTGAGGGGTCGGTTCGGGATCGAGGGGATCGTCGTCCTCGAGTACGAGGCACCACGCGACCCTGCGGAAGTCGCCCGAGGGCTCGGCGCCATCCCTGGAGTCTTCTTCGCTCACCCCGACCACCACGCGTGGTTGGCCTCGGCTCCGAACGACCCCCTCTACCCATACCAGTACGCCATGCCACGCATGAGCATGCCCGGCGCCTGGGACGTGGCGCGGGGAGACCGCGCCGTGGTGATCGCCATCATGGACACCGGCACGGACTGGAACCACCCCGACCTGCGCGACATGATCTGGATCAACACCGCTGAGGACGCGAATGGGAACGGGGTTTTCGACAACTGGCCCGCAGAGCTCGGGGGCGACCTCGACGGCACCGATGCGGATGGGAACGGCTACGTCGACGATGTCATCGGCTGGGATTTCGTGACCGCGACGAACGTTGCGCCTGGCGAGGATCCCGGCCCCCCTGATCCCGACCCCATGGACTTCGACGGTCACGGCACCGCCACGGCAGGCATCGCCGCGGCGACGACAGACAACGGCACGGGTCTGGCGGCCACGTCGTGGGGCTGCGGCATCATGCCCTTGAAGGTCTTCTAAGAGCACCCCTCCGGCCACGCGACCGCACTCTCGTCCGACATCATCGAGGCATTCGCCTACGCCGCCGACAACGGGGTGGATGTCCTCTCGATGAGCTTCAGGAGCCCCGACTCCGAAGGGCTGCGGGACGCCGTGGCCTACGCCCACGCCGCGGGCGTGTGCATGGTGGCCTCAGCCGGCAACGAGTCGAGCGAGAACGTGGCGTTCCCGGCGGGCTACCCGGAGGTACTCGCGGTCGCAGCGACGCAGCAGCAAGACCTGAAGGCGTCGTTCTCCAACTACGGGTCGTGGGTGGGCGTGTGCGCCCCGGGGGTCGGCATCTGGACCACGGCCTTTGACGACGGGTACATGCCCGACTTCAGCGGGACCTCTGCCTCCAGCCCCTACGTGGCGGGGATCGCCGGCCTCCTCCTCTCCCACGCCCCCTCCCTGACGAACGACGACCTGCACGCGCGCCTCGTCGGCACCCGCGACGAGATCGACCACCTCAACCCGGAGTTCAGGGGGAAGCTCGGCTGCGGAAGGGTAAATGGTCAGAAGGCCCTCACCGAGAGCCCGCACCCCGCCCTTCGGCTCACCGCGGTGACCGTGGAGGACGCGAGCGGGGACGGGCTCCTCGCATTGGGCGAGACCGCCACGCTGCGGTTCACCCTCCGCAGCTTCTGGATCGATGCTCTGGGCGTGGTCGCCTCCGTGCGGTCGGATGATCCTGCCATCACCGTGGACGCGACCGAGGTCATCGCCTTCGGCGACATCCCCTCGGGGGAGGTGGCATCGGCGCCCACCGGCGTGTCTGTTGCCGTGGCCTCGGATGCCCCGATCGGATACCACGTCCCCCTCACGGTGCGCGTCGTGGCCGGTTCCTTCACGGAAGACCTGCCCTTCTCCCTCCCCGTCGCCACGGTCATGATGGCCGATTGCTCGAGCCAGTTCGGTCTCGCCGGCGTGATGGGGAGCATCACCGCGGTGTGGGGCGACTACGACGGCGATGGGCTCCCGGACCTCTACCGTTCGGCCTGGAGCAACAGCCACCACCTCTTCCGCAACACCGGTGCCGGATTCGTCGACGTCACCGCGTCCGTCGGATTGCCCCCGACGGGGAACGGGCAAGGCGCCTGCTGGGGGGACTTCGACAACGACGGTGACCTCGACCTCGCGTGCGGCACCGCATCTGGCCTCGCGCTCTTCAGGAACGACGGGGGCCTCTCCTTCACCGACATCACGGCCGCCAGCGGTCTGGGCTCGACCTCGGTGCGCAACTTCGCACCCGTGTGGGCGGACTACGAGGGTGATGGCCTCCTCGACCTGTTCGTGGCCCACCAGCAGCAGGAGAATCAACTCTTCCGCAACAACGGAGACGGCACCTTCACCGACGTGGCCGCCGCCGCGGGGGTGGCGAGCGGGGCCGCGTCGTACGGGGCTTCATGGGCGGACTTCGATCGCGATGGCGACCTCGACCTGTTCGTGGCGAACTGCGGGCCTTCGTGGATCGGCCAGGAGAACCAATTCTACGTGAACAACGGGGATGGGACGTTCACCGAGTGTGCGGCCTCGATGGGTCTGGCCGACGAGGCCCTCATCTCGACGGCAGGGATCTGGGGCGACTACGACGGGGACGGCTGGCTCGACCTGTACGTCACGAACAAGGGCTCGTCAGGCCAACCGAATCGGTTGTACCGCAACGTTCGGGGGAGAGGGTTCCTGCGTGACGCCGAGGCGGGGGTCGAGGATCCGAGGATCTCGTCGAACGCCGCCTGGATCGACTTCGATGGGGACGGGGGCTCGACCTCGTCGTGGCCAACTCCCAAGGGGTGAGGCTGTACCGCAACTTCGGGGGCACGTTCGGCGACGCGACCGAGTGCATGCCGCAGCTCACCGGAGGCGTGGTTGCGGCGGTGGCAGACCTGGACGGTGACGGCGACGAGGACGTCTACCTCGGGAGCCAGACCGGGGATCGCCTCGTGAAGAACCTCGCCAACCCAGGGTCCTGGCTGCAGGTCCGCCTCCAGGGGGGAGGCGAGGGGGGGACGAGCCCCCGCGACCCATCGTGGGCACGGCTCACCCTCGGAGGAGCGCCCGCCACCACCCGTGTGGTCGGCGAGGGAGGTGCCTCGGGGCAGAGCAGCCGTGTGGTCACGATCCCCTGGCGAGAGGGCCTCGACCACGTGACCGTGGAGTGGCCGTCAGGCACGATCCAACGCGCCACCATCCAAGGGCCTGGACTGCTCTCTCTCGTGGAAGGACGCCCCTCGGTGGACCTCGCGCTTCGTGCCCTGGTCACCCCCCTGCCGGTGACGAACGGGGAGGCCACCGTGGCCGTCACCGTCGAGGCGTGCGACAACGGCCTGCAGCCCCTGCCTTCCGGATGGATCGTCCTCACGGTGAGGGACGAATCGGGAGGCCTCCTCCACGAGGACTCCCTCGCCGTCGGCGCTCCCATCGGCCCCGTCTCGTTCGAGGCAGTCCCCGCACCACCCGAGGGAATCGCCTACTCGTACCACGTGCGAGGGGTCGCACCGGACGACGTCGCTTCGTGGAACGACGAAGCCTCCCAGCTCGTGGTCGGTGGCCCACCCTCCCAGGGGTTCGAGGGCCCTCCGGTGTACTGGACCTTGTCCGAGTGCTGGCGCTGGGCCCGCTCGAACGCCCTCCATCCCGCCGCCTCGGGGGAGGGGTTCCTCCTCCTCTCTCCCCTCCAGGAAGGACACGGCGCGCAGTCACCCCCCTACAGGGTCGAGGCGGGAACCGTGGTCGGGGTGAGGTTCATGTGTGCCTACTCCCTCCCCTCCGACTCCGTGGTGGTCTCCGTGCTCCAGGACGACTCCCCCCTCGCCACCACGATCCTCACGGGCGAGTCCCCGTTCTACGTGCCGCAGGTGCTCTCGCTGACGATTCAGTCCTCTGGCCAGATCGTCACACGGTTCAGCCTCGCACATGCGGGGGGACCTGATCCCTCAGGGTTCTTCCGCCTCGACGAGTTCGAGGTGGAGGTGGTGGCCTCCGGCGAGTCTGCCCCGTTCCCGACATGGGTCTCTGTCGCAGGCCCGTGGCCAAATCCAAGCAAGGGGCTCCTCTCGTGGAGACTCACGCTGCCCTCCGCTGGCACCGTGCGCGTCGAGGCGTTCGACCTCGCTGGTCGCCGCGTGGCCGCTCATTCCCTCGGCCAGTTGCCATCCGGAACCCACACCGTGGAGACCTCCGCCCTTGGATTGGCTCCCGGCGTGTACGTCGCGCGGTTCTCCCTCGGACCCTCCTCGTGCTCACGGCCGTTCGTGAGGGTTCGGTGAGGGAGCACGGACAGGTGCCCGCGAGCGGTTCCATGGGGTTGCGAGCCGGCTCTCCCCTGCACGAGATTGCGAGGATCCCACGGTACGCGCCCCTTGGGAACGACCCATGGGCCCTGCCGGATCCCCGTGCGCCTCACCCACGAGGGTCTCGATGCGCCTGTTGACCCCCCAAGAGGTGTTGGCCCGCAAGGCCGCTCGCCAGCGTGCCATCCCCGGCCTCGAGGTTCACGCCTCTGGGCACTGCGTGCACCTTGGCAGGATCTCGCCGGGCTGCCACAAGTGCTTCGTCGCCGACGATGTCTCTGCGAACATCCCGCTCGGCCCAGAGTGTAACGCCGCCTGTCCTTACTGCTACGGAGGGCTGAGGGATAGGTCTCCAAGTTCGGGCGAGATCATGGCGATAAAGGCCATGCTCCTCCAGAAGGCGAGGAAGTGCCCTCCCAGCGGGGTGATACCCACGATCTCGTTCACGGGGGGAGGCGAGCCCCTCCTCTCGATCGACCTCATCGAGCGGTACATGCAGTACTGCAAGAGCATCGAGCATCACATGGGTCGCCGTCCTTGGTACTACCTCTGCACGAACGGCCTGCTCGCCGATGAGCCGATGCCCGGGCGGCTTCGCGACATGGGATTCGACGAGATCCGCTTCCACCTCGGTGCCTCGAACTTCTCGGAGAAGGTGTACCGCCACATGGAGCATGCGGTCCGCCTCATCCCCGTGGTGACGGTCGAGACGCCCGCCTGGCCGCCGCATCGTGAGCGCCTGTTCGCCATGCTCTCGCGTCTGGCCGACATCGGGGTATCCCACCTCAACGTCGGGGAAATCGAAATCGATCATCTCAACAAGGAGTCGATCCTCCGCGCCTTGCCGGACGCCGAAGTCTACCACTACCATTCCCTTCACCCCTACGACGGCGGGCTCGTCTACGACCTCATGGAAGAGGTGGCCGCGAGGGGCTACCCGTTCTCGGTGCTCGACTGCAACTCCCAGGTGAAGAGCTTCCAGAGGTCCCCCGGCAAGTGGGTCCTCCACGAGCCGCTCGAGGGTGTCTGCGCCGAACCACCCCGCTCGTGACGGCAAGGCAGGGGAAGCCGTCTGAGGCCAGAGATGCTCACCGGCCCGGGCCGTGGATCACCCCCCCGTCCTGGCGGCGCTGCGTGGCGTTGGGTGCTCGTGGGAGCTTTCGAGTTCGATGGGGATCCCGCTCGACGGATCGGTATCAACACCGGGAGCAAGGTCAGGCGGAACACGACGGTGCCCAGCGCGTCGCGTGCCAAGGCGCAGCGGATGAGTCATGGGCATGAGGGGATTCACGCCCCCGCCAGTCCGCGGGTACTCCCCGGCGGCACGACGGATCAGCCGCGGAACCCGAATCTGCGCAGCAGGGAGGTCGTAGATCGTCCCTCCACCAGCGGCACGATCACGACTCTACCGCCGCGGGCGTCCACGACGTCCTTGCCCACCACGTGCTCGGGAGCCCAGTCGCCGCCTTTGACGAGGATGTCCGGTTGCACGAGCCTGATGAGCTCGTAGGGGGTGTCCTCCTCGAACGCCGCGACCCTGTCGACCCACCGGATGGCGCCGATCACCTCGGCCCGCTCTTCGAGCGGGACGATCGGCCGTGAAGGCCCCTTGAGCCGTCTCACCGACGCGTCGCTGTTCAAGGCGACGAGGAGGACATCGCCTTCTCGAGCAGCCGCCTCGAGGAGCCGTACGTGCCCGACGTGGACGAGGTCGAAGCACCCATTGGTGAACACGAGGACCTTGCCTTTCCTCCTCACCTCCTCGCGCCAGGCCGCCAGGTGCGCCCTATCCCAGAGTACCGTCGCGTCGAACATCGGCCTCGAGCTCCGCGCGCGACACGGGCTGGGTCCCGACCTTGGACACGCAGATCCCTGCGGCGGCATTCGCGAGGAAGGCCCCCTCGAGCGGACGCGCGCCGGCGGCGAGTGCGAGGGTCATGACGGACACGACCGTGTCTCCCGCGCCCGACACATCGTAGACCTCGCGCGCCTTCGTCGGGATATGGTGCACGGCGCGTCCTGGGCCGAAGAGCACCATGCCACGCTCGCCGCGGGTGACCAAGAGGAGCGAAGCGTGCTGCCTCCGTCGGAGGCTGGCCCCGTAGGTCACGAGTTCCTCCTCAGTGCGCAATCGACGCCCAAGGAACCGTTCGACTTCGGATTGGTTCGGCTTGAGCAAGGTCACGTGCCGGTAGGCCGAGAAGTTCTCGACCTTTGGATCGACGGCCACGATCAGGTCCCGCTCTCTGCACGAGGAGATGAGCGCGTCGATCACGCGGGGGGTGAGCACGCCCTTGTTGTAGTCCTGGAGGATGACGGCCTGCACCTGCGGGACCCACCCCGCACACGCGGCGAGGAGGCGTTCTTCGTCTGCAGGCGAGAGGGCTTCGGTTGATTCACGATCCATGCGCACGACTTGCTGCGAATGGGCGATCACCCGGCACTTCACGGTGGTAGGTCGGACCTGGCTGGGCACGACCCCGTCGGTGAGGACGCCCCGACCGCCCAGCACCTCCAGGAGGAGAAGGCCTTCCGCGTCTTCTCCCCGCACCCCGACGGCGATCGCCACGCCTCCCATGGCCGCGACGTTCGCCGCCACGTTGCCCGCGCCGCCTGGCCGATACTCTTCCCGCTCCACGAGGAGCACCGGAACAGGTGCCTCCGGGCTCACCCTGCTCACCGTGCCCCAGACGTACTTGTCGAGCATGAAGTCGCCCACGACGAGCACCTTCACACCCTGCATGCGCTCGATGTGTCGCAGGAGCCTGCGACGGCTCACTCTCGTCATCTCATGACTCCTCAGGTGTACCCTCCAGGCCCACCCATCGTCCCAACGAGGGTCCTGGTGGGACCCCTCCCGTGCCGAAGTGCCAGCGGAGCGCCGCGACGAGGGCCTCGTTCCAATCCATGCGCATCACGATCCACCCACGCGGGGCAGCGGAGCACGGGGTCTCCGCGAGCCAGTAGACGTTCTCCCCCGCCCCCTCGGGGAGCGCGACATCCTCGAGCACGAGCAGGGGGTTTCGCGCATGAGGAACGAGCCCATGCCCGACTGGGGCAACCAAGACCCACTGGCCGAGGACCTCGCGTACCCCGGGCGCGAGGCGTGAGCCTACAACCGTAACCGGTCCCCTGCGGGCAGCCCTCCCCGCCACCTCGCTCCTGAGCGAATCGAGCGATGCCCACCACGCGAGGATCCTGTCGCTCATGCGCGGGGGGGGATCGTAGCCGAGCCACAGCCGCACCCCCTTTCGGCCACCTTCCTCGAGCGCGGACCACACCGCAGCTCCCAGCCCCACGATGACGCTGTCGCCCCGCGCACTCAAGGCCTGGACCAGGTCGTGCGCATCCTGCGAGGAATCGACGGCGTAGAACCCCAGCGTGAGGCGTGGCACGCCCACGCGTTCGATCCCCTGCGGCCACGAGACCTCACGGCCTGATGCCCCGCGTACCCACACCACGTCCACGAGGACACGGGTCTCCCCGTCCTTCACGCCGGAGGCACACGCCGTGAGCAGGAGCGCGAGCACCGCACCGAGGGACCTCATGCACACCTCTTCCTTCCGATCTCGCCGCGAGGGGACGAAAACGGTGCAAAGAACACCCCTGGTCGGCGGGCATCAAGGCCATGAAGGTTGCCATCGTTCCGGGCGGCTCGTATCGTCGCGTCCCCAGCCCTCGCTAGCTCCTCTCTTAGGGAGGCCCCAGATGCGCACCCTGACCATCCGTGACCTCACCCTCCCCGGTTCGGTGGTCATGGCCCCGATGGCGGGGGTGGGGGGGGCGGTGTTCCGGCAGCTCGCGCGCGAGCACGGCGCCTGCCTCACGGTTACCCCTCTCATCAGCGCCGAAGCCCTTGTGAGGGCCGACCCGACGAGCATAGCGCTCGCGAGCCCGGAGGAGGGGGGACCCTGCGCGGTCCAGATCTTCGGGGCGACGCCCTCCGTCATGGTCACGGCGGCACGCATCGTTGAGCGCAGGGGCGCTCGGTTCATCGACATCAATGCGGGCTGCCCTTCCAAGCGCATCCTCGCCGCGGGTGCGGGCGCGGCCCTCCTGCGCGATCCCGAACGGCTCGCCCGCATCGCGGCCGAGGTGGCACAGGCCGTGTCAGTGCCAGTGACGCTGAAGACGCGACTCGGATTGAGCCCACGCGCACCGCTCATCCTCCCCCTCGTCCGTCTCCTCCGAGAGAGCGGGATCGCCGCCCTCACGGTCCACGCCCGATTCGCCATCGATAGCCCTTCGACTCCCCCGAGGTGGGAGTGGATCCGTGCCGTCGTGCAGGAGACATCCCTGCCCGTAATCGGGAACGGAGGGATACGGGAGCCGCTCGACGCGGGGGCGATGGTGTCTTCCACCGGGTGCGCGGGGGTCATGGTGGGCAGGGCGGCCGTGGGCAGGCCGTGGCTCCTCGGACAGTGTCAGCGGGTGCTCGACGGCCTTCCCCCCGGTCCTGACCCCTCGCTCGTCGCGCGCCTGGACGTCGCGCGACGCCACCTCATGCTCCAGGCATGCCACGACCCGACTGGACGCGAGCTCCACCTCACCGCAGGCGTGCTCGCCGCCTACCTCCGGGGGTTCCCGCACGCGCGTCAGGTACGGTCGGCCCTGCGTGGTGTGCGCTCGTATGAGGAGCTAGAGGGGATCCTCCGGGGAGTGAGGGATCGGATCGAGGGCGGAGGGCCCGCCACCGTGCCACCGGGGGGGGAGGCCCCAGGCCCTACTGCATGAGGGTGGAGTCGTTAGGCGTGGCGAGCGCGTAGAAGGTGGTGAAGCGCAGGTCGCCCGGTTCCGGCGCATCGTCCGCATAACGGGACCCGCCGACGTATCTGTCTTCCAGCGCGAACCACGCGCTCACCGGTTCCCCCTCGGGCACGAGAGACACGCGCACGTAGTAGCTTCGGTTCTGGGAATCCCATCGCGGGAGGAACGAGAACCCCACGTAGGGACTCTCTCCGGGGGCCGGGTAGGGGACGCGCGCCACCACGAGCGGCTCGTTGATGAGCGGGCTCTCCTTCAGCATGAACTCCAGCGTACGGCGCGGACGATGGCGAGCCGGCGTGAAGTACAGCTCGATCCGCGACAGCCCGGGCTTACGCGCGATGAAGGTCTGCCCTGCGCTTGGTCCCCCCCACACCAGCTCACCCTGGTCCTGGTACGCGTCGACGCCCAGCCCAGGGTAGAGCCGCTGGGCGTAGGCAGGGGAGATGACGCGGACCAGCGCGTACGCGTTCACCGCGATCATGGCAGCGATCACGGCGGCCACCGCGGCGGACCTCACCGCCCGAGACGTCGAGAGCTCTACCACGGTGGCCAGTCCGAAGCCTCCGAGGGGGGCGTAGGCGGCGATGAGCACGCCGAGGTAGCGGCCTTGCGGATCGAACTGCGCGAGGTTCGCACGCACGTACCCCACCAGGCCGAGGAGGGCGACGGCGGCCACGAAGGGCACGAGTGCGCACGTGCGCCTTCGGGCCAGGGCGATGAACCACCCCAGCACCATGAGCACGGAGAGCACGTCCAGGACGTCGATGAGGCGTGAAGGTGCGTAGAGGTCGGCCCAGCCGAAGCGCGCCCAGAACGAGTTCTTCGTGTGGAGCACGAGGGTGCGCAGCCCCGCGAAGGAGAGGAGCGGAGGCTGGACCCGCACGAGCAGGGCTCCGAGGTGCCGGAAGGCCTGGATCGAGGGCCCGGGAGCGAGCACGAACACCCAGGCGAGGCACAAGAGGCCGGGGAGCAGGAGCTGGCCGGCGAGGGTCGCCCGCCGTTCCTTCTGCCTCCACACGAGGTACCCTGCGGGGAGGTAGAGGAAGGCGAGAGTCGCACGGGTCACCAGGCCCAGACCCAGGGCGATGCCGAGAGCCCGCATGTCGCCGCGGGCGTGGCCCGAGGCAACCCTGACCATCTGGGAGATGGCGAAGCTGGCGATCATGATCGCGAGCGGGAGTGGGTCCACGGCCGCGTGCGAGAACACGAAGGTGGGGGCGAGGCCGAAGGTTGCCACGCCCAGCAGGGCGGCGACGACGCTCCCGGTCAGCAGCACGATGGTCTTCCATGCGAGCACGAGCGTCACCAGGCCAAACAGGAGCGAAATCCCCCGCAGGATCCGCAGTACGTCGGCACCAGGGAAACGGTCTGCCGGCACCCCGCCCTCGTGGAGGTAGCGGGGCACCTCGGCCGTGATGCGGCCAAACGGGTTGGCCCTCACCTCCGGCCTCACTTCGGGCAGCACGGACAGGACCGTGCCCATGAGCGCGAAGTAGAGCGGGGGATAAAGCTTCGCGTTCAAGGTCACCCCAGGGAAGAGGGGTTCGTTGAGCGGGGTGGGAACCCGCCGGGACGCCTTCACCACGAGGGCCGTCGACACGGTGGAGGGCTCGTCGGGCGTCTCCCACAAGGGCACGAGGAGCAGGTACGCTACCCCAAGGGCGAGGAACGCGATGAGCACGCCCGCCAGCGGAGCCCCCGTTCGCAGGTCCACCTTCATGGGCTGGGCTCCTGAAGAGGCGGAGGGTCCCCGACGTGGTAGCTCGCGAACCGCAGGTCTCCCTCACCGGTCAGACGCCGTGAGTTCGGGCAGAGATCCCTCGGGGAGTAGAAGAGGTGCAGCATCCCCCGCACCTTACCGACGGGCTCGACCACGATCGTGTACCGGCGCCCCTCGGATTCGGGGATGGGAGGAAAGTCGAGGAAGAGCCACCGTCCATCCTTGAGTTCCTTCCCCGAGATGGTGCGCTGGGCGAGCACGGCGTCTCCTCCCTGGAGCCAGAGTCGCACACGGCCCCGAACAGGGAGTCCGTGCGTGGCAGGGACCACCCCCACCCTACAGAGGCGAGGCATCGATGCGATGAAGGTCTGGGCCTCTCTCCTTGAATCGAGACAAGGTGTGATCTGGGAGCCACTGCAGCAAGCCTCCCCAAGGAGGAGATCCGAGGGTTCTTCCCCGTACCCAGCCGGCATCACGCTCAGCACCACGTATGCGCTCCCGCACGCGGCGAGGGCGCCGGCGGTCCACCGAGCGGCCAGGGGGGAGAGGTACCCACGGAGGCCCCACGCGCCCAGCAGAGACAGGGGTGCGATGACGCCGAAGAGGTGCCTCCCCTGCACCTGGCCGGAGTGCCTGAGGTTGAGGACGAAGGCCCCCACGGCGCCACAGACGAGCACGAGCGCCACGAGGAGGGGGACCTTGACTCGCCGTTCATGAATCGTCGCCCCAAGCCCGATCGAGAGGGCCACCGACACCGACCAGAACAGCACTCGAACCTCTGGGGCCACCGGGACGTTCATCCATCCGAACCGCGCCCAGAAGGACTCCCACGCGAGGGGAAGCACGAGGAGTGGACGCAGCCTCAGGGGCTGGACCCCGACTCGGGTCTCCAGGAGGTAACGGACCCTCGCCGCGGCGTCGGGGGCCACGAGCGCGAGGAACGCCAACGCCACGAGAGTCGGCCCGAGAAAGAGGGCGAGGTTGCGGCACCTCGCCCTCCACGAGGGACCGAAGGCGAGGGAGACCAGGGCCCCCGCCACGGCGTACGGGACGAGCGTGAACTTGACCGCGAGGGCTCCCGCGGTCACGACCCCCGCCACCGCCGGCCTCCACCACGAGGGGTCACGCCACGAACCGAGCCACAACACGAAGAGGAGGGCGCCTGAGGCCATGGCCATGGCGTCGTTCGAGATGGTCGTTCCCACGAAGAGCACCTGCGGCACCGCCCACACCATGGCCATCGTCGTGCCGGGCAGGTGCGTGTCCCCCGGGGCCGCGAGCGCACCGGCCCGCGCGCTGAGCAGGCCGCACGCGAGGAGGAAGGCCAGACTCAGGCCTCGGAGGACTCGGGGCAAGGCGGTGTCTCCCCAGTTGTAGAACTTCCACGGCTGGTCCCAGCACTCGGGGTGCTCCATGGCGCCGAACTCGACCGGCGGGCGCCGCAGCACCCGTGCCACGAGGGCGCCGACTGCGTAGTAGAGGGGAGGCTGCGACGATTCCCCCTTCATGTTCACCGGGAGCTCCGACGCCCCGTGGGTCAGGGTGTAGAGCCCGTACTTGCGGACGTAGAGGATGTTCGTCAGGTGGTACGGCTCGTCCGGCGCCTCCCACAGGGGCACGCGCATGAGGTACGCGAAGCCCAGGCATGCACCGAGGATGAGCTCGGGCAGCACCGACCGGACCGTCTGCCTCCAGGTTGGGGGGCGCACGCCGGTGCGATCGCCTCCCCCTGCGCGGGGCTCAGCCATCGAAGAGGTCTTCCTGCGGGCCGGCGTCGAGACCGAGGAGCCGCTTCATGAGGAGCGCGTTGCGGGCCGCATGACCGGCATGGCAGTTGTTGAAGAACACGTAGACCCTCGCCGCGCGCCGCCGCAGGGAGGCGATCTTGTCCACCCAGGGCACGAGCTCTTCCCGCCGGTACGAATAGTGGTATCGGTCCTCTGCTCCTCCCCCCCACCAGGCAGCCGCGTTGCGCCCATGAAACCTCACGTACCCCTCCTGGCTGGTGAGGTAAGCCTCTGGGGGCATGAGGCCAGGGAGATCGGGCTCGTCCACCGAGCACATTGCGAGGCCGTGCTCCCTCAAGAAGTCGAGCACACCCGGGACGGCCCACCCAGCGTTCCGAAACTCAACGAAGAGGGGCGCCTCCTTGAGATGGGACTTCAGGTACACGAGGTGATCCCGGTTCTCTTTCGAGTTGCGGAACGACCACGGGAACTGCGCGAGGAAGCCACCGAGTTTACCACGCGCTCGAAGCGGGTGTACCGAGCGTTTGAACTCCTCGATGCTCGCCATGACCGCGACGCGGTCATGCGTCATGCTCCGGTGGAGCTTCACCGTGAACACGAACCCCTCGGGGGTCCTTTCGGCCATGCGCGCGAACGCCGAGGGGGGGAGGATGCGGTAGTAGCTGCTGTTGATCTCCACGCAGTCGAAGAACCGTGCGTAGTACTCGAGCATCCTCCCTTCGGGCAGATCCGGGGGGTAGAAGACGCCCCGCCAGTCCTTGAACACATAGCCGGAGGTGCCAACCCGCACCGACGAGAGGGGGGCTTCCATGTGTGGCTCTACGTCAGTTCGCTGAGGTCGCCTCTCCCATACCCCTGCTCCCTCTCACCGGACGGCTTCTGATGCCTGCCCCTCGAGGCAGGGATCAGGCGTCGGCTTCAGAGGGCTCGCTCGAACACTTCTCGTCCGGTCGGCTCGAACCCCAAGGCTTCCGCCAGGAAAATGAGTTCTCGCTGGGTGGGCCGCAGACGCACCTCCATGCCCCGTGCACCTTTCGCGCTCGCGTAGCCCGCCACCTCGGCAGCGAGGGCCCGGATGGTGGCGCCTCCCCGATAGGGCTTGGCAACGTAGACCTCCTGGATGGAGAACACGGGCGCCATCGTGATGGTGCTCGTCCCGAAGCATCCGGCCACGTACGCGACAGGGAATCGCCCCTCTCGCGCGACGAGCACGTGCAATCCTCCATCGCGTCTCCCCATGAGGGCGTGGAACCGCTCGCTCACCTGCTCGGGGATGACCTCGCGCCCGATCTCCTCGCGCAGTGCGATGAGCAGGTGGAGCACATCAGGCAGTTGCCTCCGGGAGATCCTGGCCATCTGGATCATCGGGTCTCCTCACCGTGGGTTGGGCCTCGCTGCATTCCATGGCGAGGCCTAAGGTAAAGCCTCCCCGCCTGGTAGTCCAGCACCCAGTCGAACTGTTCGAGCAAGGGCAAGCCGATGTTTCCGGCTACCTCTTCTGCCCCGGTCACCCCCCTGCCCGAGGGCGAAAACAGCGCCTCTATTGGGCCAAGCCTCGTCGGGCCGAGCCTGAGGGAATCGACGAGCCCGAGGTAGGCCTCGCCCACCCCCCCGATCCCCGCGGCGGGCGAAGGAGACAAGGCCTCCCGAGGCGGCATGATTCCCTCCCGTCGCGCGAACGGGGTGTGCACGACGAGCGGGAACGAGTTGCCCGTGTCCACGAGGAACCTCCCCTCCCTCCCCATGATCGACGCCTCCACCGTCGGGACGTTCGCGGTGAACTGGAGGGGAAGGGACACGAAGCTCGAATCGAGGACGAGGCGTGGGGGCCTCAGCAGGAGAGAATCCCGCGCGCCGAGCCGGCCCACCGCCCATTGCGAGAACAGACCGTAGCCGAGGATGCCGTGCACCGGGCGGTCGGGAGGGCTCATGGCCGCGAGGTCCACGACGGCGAGTCGGGCCTGAGCCATCTGAGCACAGCCGACGGAGAGGGACTCGAGCGTGACGATCCCCACGGAATCGAGCCCGACGACGCCTTGGGCGGGGAGTTTGCCCCGTACTTCCAGACCGAGCCGGGCGGCCGTGCGCGTGTCGATGCACGACATGCCTGCCCCCGAGTCCACGAAGAAGCGCAACGCCTCTCTCTCCCCCACCGAGACCGGCGCGACGAGATGTCCGTCGAGGTCGACCGGGACCGCGCAGCCCTCCACAGGCTGGGCGGGTGCGTCGGGTCGGCGAAACACAGCTCCCAGAGGCCTGTTCACCCGCACGGAATCGACCCGCATCTCGAGGGAGAACACCCCGGCGATGGTCTGCACGACACGGAAGGGGAGGGTGATCCCCTCGACCGAGCGCCACTGGGAGAACCTCCCTTCGACCGGCGTGCCCAGCTTCGACAGCCTCACCCTCTCGAGGAGGCCGTTCGAACGGTTGAAGTAGAGCTCCACGGGGGACCCGACATGCTCAACGAGCACGCAGGTGTGCGTCTCGTCCGACTTCTCGGCGCTCACCCGCATCTTCTCCCGCAGCTCCTTGCTCATCGGGTAGGTCCCCCCGATCTGGGCGAGGAGGAGGAACTCCTCGAGCTCGCTCTGGGAGAGGGTGCGTACTACGCCGCTGTGATCCTGGATCCAGCCGCCGTCTTCGCCATACCCCCACGCGTAGCCCAATGGCCCGATGTCGATGCGCTCCATGACGCGACCCGAAGAGTCTTGGGCCGCGTAGGTGGTGCCGGTCAGCCCCATCCCAGTGACGGTACCGAAGACTTCCACGGTGCGTACCGCCCGGAGGGCATCGCCCCCGAGCACTGCCTCGTAGCGTGCGAGCACGTTGTCAACCGTGGGCATCCCGGCGGAGCAGGAGAGGAGGAACGACGAGAAGAGGGCGCCTATCTTCGCATGCATCGCATCACCTCGGAAAACGTGAGGGGTGTGCCCCGTCGGAGGATGCTCGCACGGTACACGCGCGAGGCCCCAATAAGACACGCCCATGCCGTCACCGCCACGAGCGCCCCCGACGCACCCACCTCGCACAGGGACGCCGCCTTGGAGGCGACGCGCGCGACCATGAGCACTGGGGCGAACGGGGGGACCCACGAAAGGACCCTGGAGGGCGGCGCCGTTGGCGAGGACACCACCACCCACAGGAGGAAGATCGGAGCGACGAGCAACGCAGTGACCGGGAGGTGGAGGTGGTGCGCATCGCTCGACGAACTCACCATGGCACCGACCGTGGCGTAGAGCGCGGCGAAGAGGGCGTAGCCGAGCACGAAGAACGCCGCGGATGAGGCCACGACGTCCAGGCTCAGGCCGCCGGAGACGAGGCCCAGACCCGGCCCCCCACCGCTTCTTGCCAGGGCCGCGAGCGTCGCCCACACCGCGTACTGGGTCACACCCACCGCGGCGATGCCGAGGATCTTGCCCGCGAGGATCTCCAGGGGCGATGCGCTCGTGAGGAGCAGCTCCACGACACGGCTGGCCTTCTCCTCGACGACGGCGCGCATGGTGGCCAGGCCCCAGGTGAGCAGGGTGGCGTAGAGGATCGTCCCCACCGCCACGCTCACCACCACGACCTGGGTCGGGTCGCGTCCGTGGACGCGCCGCACGCGCACGAGCGGGGGGGACAGGAGCTCATCGAGCATCGCGTCGTCGAGCCCGTGCACGCGTCCACGCAGCCTCACGGAGCCCTCCTGGAGGACGCGCGCGACTGCGGCCTCGAGCGCCCGCGCGGCCGATCCCTCAATCCCCGGCGGAAGCAGGAGCTCGGCGCCGCCCCGGCCCAGAATGACGCCACAGGCAACCACCCCCTCCCCCACCATCTCCTCCAGGATCTTGGGGTCGATCCCTGAGGAGAGGTCGGCGAACCGAAGCCCCACCGACGCCTCCCAGTCGGCGAGGCGTTCCACCGTCCCAAGGGCTCCCACGCTATCGATCACGGCGAGGGTGGGGAGACCAGGCTGCCCGCCGCGCACCCATGCGGGGACCGTGAGGGCCGCGAGGATGATCGCGGGGGCCCCCAGCGTGCCCAGGACGAAGCTCGCCGTGAGGACCCTCGACCGGTACTCCCTGCGTGCGATCACCCCGACGGCGCTCATCGCACGATCGAGAAGAACACGTCCCTCAGCCCTGGGGGTTGGAGCTCGAGCTCCCGCGGGGGGCCGTGCGAGACGAGGGCCGAGAGTACCTCGTGCGGGGGCTCTTTGGCCGGCCAGGAGGCGTGCACGACCGCGCCTTCCATGCGCACCGTGGCCCAGGGGGGGAGCCGGAGGCCCTCGGGCGGGCCGTCCTCGTACACGACCCTGAGCCGCACCGTCCCGTGTACGCGCCTGAGCTCGCGTGGGTCCCCTTCGGAGCAAAGGCGTCCCTGATTGATCAAGCCGACCCGGTCGCAGAGTTCCTCGGCCTGTTCCATCGCGTGGGTGCTCACCACCACCGCTTTCCCCTCGTCCCGCAGCGCACCGATGAGTTCCCCCACCATGCGGACGCGGTGCGGATCGAGGCCCGTGAACGGTTCGTCGAGCACCACCACCTCTGGATCGTGCACGAGGGCAAGGGTGATCTGCAGGAGCTGCTGGGTGCCGTGGCTCAGTTCGTCCGCCCTCCGATCGGTCACGCCGGCAAGGCCCATCCTCTCGATCCAGCGAGCCGTGGCCCTGTCTCGCTCCCGCCCTGGCAGCCCGCGCAGGTGGGCGAAGAACGCGACCTGCTCACCCACCTTCATGCGCCCGTAGACGCCTCGCTCCTCGGGGAGATACCCTATCCGCCGGCGCGTCTGAGGGCCGAGCGGTTCCCCCCCGATCGTCACCTCCCCTGCGTCAGGCATGAGGATTCCCACCGCCATGCGCAAGGTGGTGGTCTTGCCGGCTCCATTGGGCCCGAGGAGGCCGTACACCGAGCCTGGCCTCACCTCGAACGAGAGATCATCGACCGCCCGCGTCTCACCGAACCACCGCTGCAGGCCACGGAGCGTGAGGGTGCACGACCCACGCAGGTTCACTCCACCTCCTCGAACTGGATGTCCTCCTCCTCGCCCACCGCCGGATGCGGGCGGGGGGCTGAGCGCGTGCGCGGGCAGGATGACCCCCGAGGCCGCCTGAGCGAAGTCCACAGGGTGTGGACCGCCAGGGCGAGGAGGAGAATCCTTAACGACCACATGAGCAGACCCATACGCGCCACTCCCTTCACCTGGGCCTCGGGGCGATCTCCCACGCAAGGTAGAGGGCATCGGGGGCCCTGTCCAGGCGTGGGACTCCTCGGCCGCCGTGGACAGGTCAGTGGGGACGCCTATCTTCACGGCCTCACGCCCAAAGGAGGAAGGCTCGTGCCCTCGATGGACGACATGGAACTCCTGCGGACCGCCGTGTCCCTCCTCGACCGTGGGCACACCGGGGCGGCGGTGGAGATCCTCGAAGACCTTCGAAGCAGGATGCCACGCCATCCGGTCGTGCTCGGATCACTCGGCATGGCGGCCCTCGCGCAGGGCTCCTACGCGGAAGCCGAGAGCCTACTCAACATGGCCCTCGAGGCAGACCCCTCGTTCTACCCCGCGCTGCTCAACAAGGGGATCCTCCTGGTCACCCTCGGAGACTACGAGGGCGCGATCGCGCTGTACGACCGGGCGTTGGCGCTCAACCCGCGCTACCCGGAGGCGTATAGCAACCGCGGCAATGCCCGTGCCTTGCTCGGCATGGTCGACGAGGCCATCGCGGACTACCGCAAGGCCCTGGAGCTCAAACCAGGCTTCGCAGACGCCCACTACAACCTCGCCTACACGCTGTACCGAATGGGAGAGACCGTCGAGGCGCTCGAGGAGGTCGAACGAGCCGTCGCGCTGCACCCTGCCCACCGGCTGGCGTGGCAGCTCAAGCTCGCGATCCACCTCGACCAGGGGTGCGCGGAGGAGGCTCGTCGCTGCCAGGAGCGTCTGGCGGCCCTCCCACCAGCATGATGGTCGGGTTTGGTGGTGCTTGACAGCGGATGGCTCGACCCAAATGTTCTCCTTGGTGTACCTACGGTGGGGGGAAGGGCCCAGAGGTGGCACATGGCGCCGCGCGAGAGCATCCTGATAGTCGACGATGAGCCGAACATCCGCATGGCGATGCGGGTCGCACTCGAACGGGAAGGGTATACCGTGTCCGAGGCGTACGATGGCCGAGACGCCCTTCGGTCGATCTTCGCCGACAAGCCTGACCTCGTGCTCCTGGACATCATGCTCCCCACGATGAACGGTTACGACGTGACGATCAAGCTGAGGGAAGACGAACGGACGAAGCGGCTCCCCATCATCATGGTTACTGCCAAGGGGCAGATCACCGACCGGATCCACGGGCTTGACCTTGGCGCGGACGACTACATCTCGAAGCCGTTCGACCTGCGGGAACTCGTCGCAAGGGTCAACGCCATGCTCCGCCGGCGTGCGGCGGAACAGCCCGCAGCCTCTTCTCAGCCCCGTCCGCAGGCGGTGAGGTTCCCGACTCCGCCGCCGGACATGACGTTCGAGACGTTCGTGGTCGGTCCCTCCAACCGTGAGGCGTACGAGGCGGCGTTGGCCGTTGCCACCGCCCCTGGCAAGCTCTACAACCCCCTGTTCATGTACGGGGATGCGGGCATCGGCAAGTCACACCTGCTCGCCGCGATCGGCAACCGCGTCGCGCGGGATCACGGGCCGGACAAGGTGATGTACACGAGCTCCGAGCTGTTCCACGAGACGATCCGCGAGGCCATCATCACCCATCGGATCGAGAACCTCCTCGCCTCCCTCGGCCGGTACATGGTCCTGCTCGTGGACGACGTGCACTTCCTCTCCCGGGCTCGCTCCCAGCAGGACCGGACCCTGGAAGTCTTCATGGAGCTCTACGACCGCGCGCGGCAGGTCGCGGTCTGCAGTGACCGGCCTCCGGAGCAGCTCAACGACTTGACCGAGATGATCCGCACCCTCTTCGCACGCGGGAAAGTCGTGCACCTCGACGTCCCGACCCCGTATCACCGGGGGCGCATCCTCCGTGCCGTGTGCGAACGCAACGGGTGGGACCTGCCCGAATCAGCCCTCATCTACCTCGCCCGCAACCTCACGGCGAACGTGCGGACCTTGATCGGCGTGGCCAAGAGGGTCGCCGCGGAGTCAACCCTCACGGGGAAGCCGGTCAGCCCCGAGATCATCGACGAGGTCATCGCCCAGGTTCACTCGATCGGCCGTCCGACCAACCTCTGAGCCCTCCGCCACCCCGGGCGCGGCGCGAGGAGATTCCTCCTCAGCCTTCGTGCGTGGCGCAGGACCTCGTGGCGGTCGGGGGCGTACGCCCCTCGTCGTTATCGCCGGGGGCAGGAGGAGGGGGGCCTCTGCGGAGCCGGATCCCGAGGCGTCCGGCCACGCCCGCACCCACGAGGCCAGGTGCGAGGAAGTTGATGAGGAACAGCTCGAAGGACGCGCCGATCGCCACCCCTGGGTCGACGCCATAGCGCGCGAGCGTAAGCACCGAGGCTGCCTCTCTCAGGCCGAACCCGGAGACCGTGATTGGGCAAGCCACGGCGAGGAAGATGAGGGGCAGGCTCCGGGCCGCTGCGGCGAAGGGGACAGGCCCATGCGCGGAGAGGAGGAGGTGGAACTGCACGAGGTTGAACCCGTAGATCAGCAGGGAGAGTGCACCGACGAGGCACAGGGCACGCCAGTCCATCCTGCCCACGGCCACTCCGAGGGCTCCCAGCGCGCCATCCCTGCGGCGCAGGGCCCCACCGAGCCGCAACGCCACCCACCATCCTGTCCCATACCCCCCCACCACGAGCGCCGACCACAGCGGCCCGCCCGCGACGAACACGGCGAGGAGGGCCACCACAAGGAGGTCTGCCAATGGATCCATGAGGGCCACCCCCGAGACCACCATCCTGGATCCCTCGGGGAACACGAGGGCGGCGGCGGCTTGGCCCACGCGACCGGGCGTCACCACGGCGCCAGCCGTGCCGACGAACAGGCTCCGGGTCGCGAGGCCCCAGCTCACCGGAGGCACGGCACGCTCGGCGAGCACCTTCCACCGTGCGACCTTGACCACAAGCCGCGGCACGCCCAGCGCGAGTGCGTACCCGAGTAGGAGGGGATCAACGTCTCTGACGGTCTGGACGATCCTGGAAGGCCCGGTCCGCAGCACGATTGCCGCGGCGAACGCGAGCGACACGAGGGCCCGTACCCACCAGACGGTCTTTCGGGGGGGAGCGGTCATCCCGTCTCCTGCCCAAGCCCGCGCACGCTCAGGCCCAGGCTCCGGGGATCCCATCGACGCAACGCGGCCCGTCCACGACTCCTACATGCCGCTTGAGACTTCCTTCTCCCTCGTGGCCGTCGAGACACCGGTGAGCCGGATACTCTTCTCGGCGATCAGCTCACGGAAGAGGTAGACCTGGAGCCGATACTCCCCCGCCGTTCGCTTCGAAGGAGAGATGGTGAGGGAGCTCGTGAGCACCCTCGAGGAGTCGTTCGGCGTCCACTGGATCATCTTCTTGAAGACTCGCTTCCCCTCGGGATTGAGCCACACCGTGTGGAACATCAACGGCCTCTTGCCCCTCCCGTAGGGGTTCTCGATCACGAGGGAGGCCTGGACGCGCGCCCCTTCCTCCAGCTCGAACACCCGCTCGTCTGGGGGAAGGGAGGGGACGCGAGGGCTCCTCTCGGCCGGGGGTGACGAGGGCGGGGGAACCTCGCCTGACGCATGCGCACCGTCGGAGCCCGGGGCCTTCGCCTCCGGATGCGGAAGCGTCGCACGGCGGGAGGAAGTGGGAGACCCCTGGCTCCTCTGCGCGCTCCGTTTCTTCTTGGCCGGCGTGCCCGAGGCCTTCTTCTTCGCCTTCGCCTTGGCCCGCTCTGCCCGTTCCCTCGCCTCGCGCTCCTTCCGCTCGCGCTCCATCTGACGCCTCTGGCGCTCGAGCTCTCGCTGCCGCTCCCGCTCGAGGCGGCGTTGCTCTTCGCGCCTCTTGCTGTCCTTGAGCGTGAACCTGATCGAGACCTGCACGTCATTGGGGATCTTGCTCGGGTACACGAGGGTGGAGTCGGGCCCCATGACGGGGGAGGACTGCCGCGTGGCACACCCGAGGGTGCCGCACAGACTCCAGACGATCGCACCGGCGAGCACGAGAAGGGCGATACGGGAGGCGAAAGGGTGCACGAGGGGACGTGCGGCGACCGGGGGGGAGTTCTGGGGCATCGGATCATCCTTCGTGTGACGGGCAACCGACAGACGTCGAACGCGCGCTGCCCGGTTCAAGGGGCAATGAGAGTGAGCCGGCTATTTCCCCCTCGCCCTCCGGGGTGTCAAGTGCCCATCGTCCGGGGAGAAGACGCGTCGAGTGGTCAGGGGAGGGACGGGTCGAGGCAATCGGACACCCGCCTGGAGCCGAGCATGAGGAAGGAGAGCACCTCGAGGAGCGCACGGGGGCTCTGGACGGTGGCATCGGCCGCCGCGAGTTCTCCCACCGTCCCGTACCCATAGGACGCCGCGATCGCCACGATGCCGTTGCGGCGGGCCGCCTCGATGTCCTCTGCCCGATCGCCGATCATGAAGACAGGCCTGCTGGGGCAGAGGAGCAGCAGCTCGGCGAGCATGCTGGTCTTGTCGTCGGTGTCGCGCACGCGGAACCGAACCCGGTCGAAGAAGGGGACGAGGCCGGTGGACTCGACCACTCGCATGACGTATCCCTCTTCGCCGTTGCTGCAGATGGCCAGGCAGGCGAACCGGCGCCGAGCCGCACGGAGCATGTCGAGCACGCCCGGGTAGAGTTCTCCTCGCGCCGCGACGAGCTCGAGTTCGAGGCGGTCGACCTCGCGCACGATCCTCGCCGCACACCTCGGTGGCACGAGGGACCCCAGCCACTCCTGAAACTGCTCGTGGGGCTTGCCAAAGAACCACCGGATCGCATCCGGGGGAGGAGGCGTGAGCCCTTCCGCGAGGAACGCGTGACGGACCGCAGGCACGGTGACCGTGTCGGAGCGAAAGAGCGTGCCGTCGAGGTCGAACACGAGTGTACCAAGAGGAACCACGAGATCTCACCCCGCGCGTGGAGGACGAGGTACCCCCTGCGGGGCCTCCCCAGCCCTCGCCCACGACCGCCCTGCTTTCCTCGCCCAACGTGCCACGATAGTCACGGTGGGGTCCGCCTGCAACCCTTGGACTCCGCCTCGGCGCCTCGTGCGCCACCGTCGGGGAGCGTCAGCCTCAGAGCCGAGACGTCGCGCTCAGTTCCTCGAGGAGGGGGGACAGCGCCATGACTCGCCCCTCGATCCGGATGAGCCCCCGTTCCCGAAGCCTCCTCAGTGCCCGGGTCGTGGCCTCACGGCTCGCGCCGATCATGGAGGCCAGTTCGACATGAGAGAGGGCCGCGTCGAGGCGGAGCACACCATCCTCGCACCGTCCCTCCGCGGACGCCAGCTCCACGAGGGCATTCCCCAGCCTCGCCTCCACGTCGAGGAAGAGGACCTCACGAAGGAGTCGTCCGGTCTTCCTCAGCCTCTCGGCCAAAACCTGGGCGAGGGAGAGGGCGAAGGCGGGACTCTCGTGGAGCACGCGGAGGAGGTCTTGCCGCTGAAGCGTGAGGGTCACGGTGTCCTCCAGCGCCTCGGCCGTCGCGGACCGGGGCCCCCCGTCGATCACGGTGACCTCGCCCAGGACATCCCCAGGGCCCGCGAGGCAGAGCGTGACCTCGTGGCCTTCCTCGTCCGGGAGGTAGATCTTGATCCTGCCCTTCTGGATCACGTGGAGGACGCCTCCGGGGTCTCCTTCGTGGAACAGGATCTTGTGCTTCGGGTACACACGTTGACGGCAGTGCACAGCGAGGGCGCGCCGCTGCCCCTCGGTGAGTCCTGCGAAGAGCCACACCTTGGCGAGCGTCTCATGTGCGGGTTCGGTCATCTCTCTTTCGCCCCCACGTGCCCTCCATGAGGCACCCGCGCCACGCCTAGCACCCGTTGATCTTGGTGCGCAACCTCGTGAGGGCTCCGGCCCACGCACGAACCTGCCAGACGCGCGCCTCCTCCCACTCGGGTGAGGAACGCCACCCCGAATGCGTGAGGTGCACGACCGTGTCCCTGCCCTCCGGGATGAACGCGACCACCACGTGCGTCGGAGGGTCTGCACCGTTGACGAAATGGGAGAACTGCGACGGGCTCCTCCAGTCGAACGCGATGAGGTGAGGCCTCGCGACGGCGGTAACCTTGCACCCAACGGTGTTGTTGCGCTCCCTGGACTCGATGTCCCAGGAGAGCTCGTAGGGGCCCCCCACCACGGGCTCCACGTGGGCGATCGGCGCGAGCCACGCCTGGAGAAGCTCGTTCTGGGTGAAGTGGGCGAATGCCGTCTCCCCATCGCACCAGAGCCGCTCAGAGAGGTGGATGATCTTGCCCATGGACGCTCCTCTCTCCTGACTGCCTGCAAAACATGCCAAGTAACGACGCCGATCGACACGTGCAATGGAAAGGGGCCATGCCGTCGCGAACTGGGCGGCGCCCCGGTTCCGGTGCAAGCGGCGACGCCCCAGGCGTATCTTGGCCGATGTGACCCGTTCGACCTCTGGCTCACCTCGTGAGGTGTCTCGCAATGACACGCGCAGGTCGTGGCGTCGTCGCGATCCTCATCGCCTGGTCCGGCACCTCTCAGGCCGGCACTCTCTCCGAGCGGTTCCTCATCCCGTGGGGTGACGGACCCGGTGCGGTCGGTCACCGGCTGACGTACTCGGGGAGTTTCGGACCGACCGATTTCGCCGTGGTGGAGGAGGCTCTCCCTGGAGGAGGCGATGCCCTCGTCCTCCTCGACCGCGAGCAGGGGCTGTGCCAACGCTTCGGCCTCGAGTCTGGGGCGTTCCTCGATGCGCGGCCCGTACCACCCTTGTGCGAGCGACTCGCCTGGCAGGGAGACTCGCTGGCCCTGTGGGACGGCCTGGCCCTTCACCGTGGTTCGTGGGGCAGGCCGCTTCGTGGAGCGTCGTGGCCCTCGTTCCCGTTCCGCACGATCGAACGCCTCGCCTGGCAGGGTGAGGACCTCTTCGCCCTCGATCACTCAGGGAACGCCTTCCGGCTCACCAGACGAGGCGCGCTCGTGGAGCCGGAAGCCATGCGAGTGGAGGAAGCGCCGTGGCCCGTGGTGCACACGATCGGCCGCGGGCTCGAAGTCGTTTCTCCGGGCGGACAGAGGGTGGTCGCGGACCTCCCCTTCGAGCCGGGGGCAGTCGAGTACGTCGGTCGGTGCGGGACCTTCCACGTGGTCCTCGCGGACGACGTCCGGCGTCGATCCCCCATCGAGGCGAGGGAGGTCCTCGTGTTCATCCCGGAGGGTGCGGGGCCGGTCCGGGTCGTGAGTGTGCCGTACGTGTACGACACCTGGATGCCGCGACGATTCGCCGTGACGCGCGGGCGCCTCGTCGCCCTGGTCTCCTCTCCCCGGGGGCTGCACGTCTTGGTGGCTGACTCTGCCGACGCCGCGCAGGCGGACGTCGCCTTCCCCCCCTTCCCCGAGGACCCCTTTCACTTCAACGACCACCTCCCGCTCTCCCCCGACGAGGCGGGGGAACTGCGAGACGAGGATCCCATCGCCCGCAGCGAGATCATGAGCATCGCCCGCGCGTACGTGGATCTGCAGTGGACGGCCTCCTCGTCGAACGTCACGAACGGGATCCAACAGATGCCCGACGGTTCCTACGTGCGCACGCCGGCCTGGGTCACGGTCGGCCCCAAGCAGAAGGTGCCCTACAAGTGGGGAGGGTTCACGAGTGTGCCCACCTTCGTCGCCGGCGTGCCCGCAGGCAAGAAGTGCGGCGACGACTACACGGAAAGCGTGAGCTGGACCGATCTGTACTGCATCGGGGTGGACTGCAGCGGGTTCGTGAGCCGGTGCTGGGACACGAGCCAGAAGTACGGCACCTCGACGCTGTACCAGATCGCGACCGCGCTCCCCTCGTTCGCGGACATGAAACGCGGCGACTGCCTCAACCTCCCCTCCAGCCACGTGCGCCTGTGCGCCGAAGACAACCCGCCAGGAGCGGTGCTCACGATGGAAGCCTCGGCCTACGACTGGCGCGTGAGCTACCGTTCCTACACCTTGACCGCCCTCGCGTCGTACACGCCGATGCGCTTCAACTGGGTGATCGAGGAACCCCCGGTTGGCCCGTTCGTCGTCCGGGTGAAGGAGGGAGTGACGGCGCTCAACGTCCGCCAAGGGCCGTCCACGGCCGAGGCGGTGATCACGACGATCGCCGGGGGGCAGAAGTTCGTGGCGACCAGATCGCATGACGGGTGGTACTACGTGTGCATCCCCTCGGGGACCGGATCGTTGGGAGGATGGTCGCTGGGTGGCACGACGAGCACGAACGGGTACCTCGAGGGTAGCCAGATCACGCCCATCGTCACCGTCACGGCGAGCACCCTCAACGTGCGCGAGGGGCCAGGGACGAGCTACGCCGTGATCACCACCGTGAGTGAGGGCCAGCACTTCGCGGTGCTGTCCTCGTCCGCGGGCTGGTACCAGATCCAACTGTGCAACACGCCTGGGTTCACCTCGGGTTGGGCCTCGGGCTCCTGGCTGGCGCTCACACCGGGTGGGCCGCGCGATGGGTATGGGGCGTCGCTCGTGTCAACGATCTACCCGGCGGAGGTAGAAGAGGGCATGGACGCGCGGGTGACCCTCGAACTGTCGAACGTCGGCCAGACGAGTTGGGACGCCGGCACCCTCCTCGCCACCACCGTGCCACGCGGGCGGGCGAGCCTCTTCGTGCACCCGTCGTGGACGGACTCTTCCACCGTGGGCCCTTTGGGTGCCGCAGTGCTCCCCTCCCAGCGCCACACGATGAGCTTCATGATCCGAGCGCCGCTCGTGCCCTCCACCATGAGCTTCATCGAGCACTTCGGCCTTCGGCAATACGGCTTCTGTTGGTTCGGCGACCCTTCGCAGCGTGGGCCTGACGACGACGCCATCGCCCTTGGCCTCCTCGTCCAAGACGTCGGCGGACTCGCCACCCCGGTGATCGACGTGGCGACCGTGTCCATCGAGGCTGGTCAGCTCTCCTTCTCCTGGGCGCCGGTTCCCGGGGCGTCCACGTACCGGGTGTTCCGGTCCCCCCTCGGGGGGACGGGCGTGCCCGACTTCGTGGCGCAGACCACCGAGTCCTCCTTCGCGAGCCCCGTGGGCGTCGGAGACCCGGCGCTCAACGTCCAGTACCGGGTGCGCGCCTACGCCGGGGTCGACTCCTCCTCCCTTTCCAACGCCGTGGGTGAACAGGACTTCTCCCTCCCCTGAGAACCACCCTCGCCATGAAGGACCAGTACGTGGGTGACATCAACGACTACGCCAAGTACGCGCTGTGTCGGGCCCTCGCGGGAGCGGACGTGGGCTTGGCAGTCTGGTTGATGCGCACGCCGAACGATGGCCGGTCCGACGGTTCGCTCACCCGCTACCTCGAGGACCCCGCGCGCTGGCGCCCCCTCGATCCGCCCCTGTTCGACACGCTGAAGGCAGCGGTGGCCTACGGGTCCCGATCCTTGGAGACCATCGAGGCAAGCCGGATCCTCGGCGAGGCCGTGTTCTGGTCGTGTCCGGTCCCCACGTCCCCGGAGGCACGGGCCCGTGCGTTCGAGGCGATGCTGGAGGCGTTCCGGGGCCGCGACCTGCTGTTGCTCGACCCTGACATGGGGATCGAGGTGCCCTCGGTTCGGCCGACGAATCCCCGGTTCGTGCAGTACGTCTCGTGGGAGGAGCTCGTCGCCGCGTTCGACGCTGGCCTCTCCCTCCTGCTGTTTCACTACTTCCCGCGCGTGCGACGAGAGCTCTTCGTGGGACGAGTCCTTGATCTGCTCTGGTCCCGCGTGAGGCCTTCGGGCCTTGGGTGCGTGTGGACAGGGCGCGTCGCCTTCTTCCTCGCCATGCACGAGCGGCACCGGCGGCGGATCGTGGAACGCCTCGAGGGGTTCGCCTCGCGGTGGGGGTTGCCGAGGAGCATCGGCGACTCTGCCATGCCCCTGCCCAGAGGAGTCGCGAAGCGCAAGGTGCGACGCTAGTCGTGCGCGCGCCCCCTTCTCTCTCCGGAGGATTGCCTGATGGAACGGTACCGAATCGCACCAGGCACCAAGGTTGACCTCTCGGCCTGGGATCCAGACGACACGAGCGCCTTCGACGGGAAGAAGGCGGACGCGAAGAAGCCCTTCACCGACCTCCTCGAGCGCCTCGACCGCCTCCAAGAGGTCCTGTACGCCCAGCATCGCCACCGCATGCTCGTGGTCCTGCAGGCCATGGATACCGGGGGCAAGGACGGGGTAATCCGCGCGGTGTTTGGACCGTTGAACCCCCAGGGTGTCCGGGTCGCCAGCTTTAGGGTCCCCACCCCATTGGAGCTCGACCACGACTTCCTCTGGCGCATCCACAAGCAGACGCCAGGCCGCGGGGAAATCGTGGTGTTCAACCGCAGCCACTACGAGGACGTACTCGTCGTTCGGGTGCACGAACTCGTGCCAAAGGAGGTGTGGGCAAAGCGCTACGATCACATCAACGCGTTCGAACGCCTCCTCGCCGACGAGGGGACCACCATCCTGAAGTTCTTCCTCCACATCGACCGCGAGGAGCAGAAGCGTCGGCTGCAGGCGAGGGTCGACGACCCCACCAAGCGCTGGAAGTTCAACCCGGGGGACCTGAAGGAGCGGGAGCTATGGCCCGCCTACATGCGTGCGTACGAGGATGCCCTCTCGCGCACGAGCACCGCGCATGCGCCCTGGTTCGTGGTTCCCGCGAACAAGAAGTGGTACCGCAACCTCGTGGTGGCACACATCGTGACGAGCACCCTCGAGGGCCTGAAGATGGACTACCCGGCTCCCTCGTTCGACCCCTCTGCCGTGAGCATCGTATGACAGCGGCTTGGCCCGCCGGGTCACCCACGCGCCTTGGGGGAGGGGCCCACGGGCACGGCGGTACGCCCCGTGGGCGGGCGGGTGAGGCGAGGCCCGTCTAAGCGGGCCGCAGCCGATGAGGGATCACTACGCGTCCTTCTTCCAGCTCCTCCTCCACGAGCGTGAGGGGGTGGACTTCCGACGTGAGGTCTGTGCCCGCCTCTCTCCTACGGCGGTGGTGGCGATCCATGGCGGAGGGATCGAGCCTGGCACCTCCGAGATCGCGAGGGCCATCGCCGGAGACGATCTCTCCTCTTACCTGTTCGAGGGGATCAAGGGGAGGGACAATCGCCTCTTGCACGTGGGCAGCACCCTCTTCGACGACCCCTGCTGCCTTGACCTCCTCGCCCGCGCCGAGACGGTGGTCTCCATCCACGGAAGCGGCAGGCCGGACCCCCTCGTCGTTGTGTCGGGGCTGGCGGACGACCTGGTCGTGCGGCTCATCGAGAACCTGAAGGGCGAAGGGTTCCCATCGGAGCACGACCGCGGCGCAGGAGCCGGATCGTCCCCCGCGAACGTCTGCAACCGTGGGCGTTCCGGAAGGGGGGTGCAGGTCGAGGTGAGCCAGGGGATGAGGCGTCTGCTCTTCCGTGGACTGACGAGGCAGGCGCGCCGTGAGGTGACCCCTGCGTTCTGGCGATTCGTCGCTGCGGTGCGCGCTGCCGTGGTCAGACCCGAAGGGACATCGGCTTTCCCCCAGCCGGAGGCCCCAGGAGCGCAACCCGTCGCGTGACCCTCCAGCCGCCCTGTGGGGATGGGGGGCCGACGCGCCTGGGCCGGACGCCTGCGCTCAGGTTCCTCGGGCGCGAGCGGCGTACGACCTGACCGCCTCCTCCTGAGCGCGGGTCTCGATGGAACCTGGTCGCGCCGCGCGCACACGGGCGATGGCCTCGTCGGGGGTGAGCCCCTTGGCCACGAGGTAGCAGGCGATGATGGTTCCCGTCCGTCCAAGGCCCGCGCCGCAGTGGACCGCAACGCCTCCCCCCTCGGTGGCCTCCTCGATGAAGGCCACCGCGCGCTCGATGTGGTGCAGGTTCGGGGCGGTGAAGTCGTGAATCGGGACGTGCTCCCAACGGAGCCCCGCGGCCTGGGCAGCCCGTCCGATGCGTGAGGCCGTCTCCGTGAGGGACAGCAGCGCGATCACGCCGAGCGCACGCAGTTCGGGGACCCTCTCGGGGTCTGGCCTCGCCATGGCGGCGATCCTCCCGGGCAGGATCCAGGTGAGATCGAGAGGGCGCCCGCTGGGGGCATCGAGGGCCCCGGTTCCAGACGACACGGGTGGGCGGTCCTCCAAGAACGAGAGAGGAGGGGCCACGAAGGCCCCCCCTCTCCGGACGTACGCGAACTAGTCGAGGCTCGCGACCCTGATGGGCTCAAGACCTCCGATACCCGACGCGTGGGCGAGGCCCCACCGCATGAGCAGGCCGAATCCCCCTTCCCCGGTCAGGGGTGGGATACGCAGCCTCGTGCCCGGCCACAGGACATCCGGGTCCTTGATCCGGTCGAGGTTCGCCTTGTAGATGATCGGCCACTTGGAGGGATCCCCGTAGATGTCCGGGTATCCGGCGATCTTCGACAAGGTGTCGCCCGGCTTCACGGTGTACCACCGCTCCTGCGGCTGCACGGGAGGAGGTGGGGGCGGAGGCGGGGGGCCTTATCCCCCTTCCCCCCTTCCACCCCCAGCCCTCCTTCACCGCGGTGGTCTTCCACCCCTTTCTGGCCCTGGAGGCCCGGGTGGTGGCGGAGCCCAGGCTGGAGGACGGGG
>FWPV01001663.1_pt1 | contig 57149 bp, 49 predicted proteins | sample 2228371 | NCBI WGS metagenome assembly FWPV01 (sample SAMEA103939776, study PRJEB20133) | metagenome
ATGGGCGAGATCCCCCTCCCCCCGCAGCGCGACCGTGGCGGCGGGTTGCCCCGGCGCGGCCAGCTGCGCCTCCCCGGCGACGCGGTAGTCGCTGGGGGATCCCCGCAACTCCAGTGTTCCTCGGGACGATTCGAACCGCGCCGGACCAGCCAGCGGCCAGGCGAGGTTCTGCCAGCCAAGGCGGGCCTCGCCGCGCAGCCCCACGGAAGGTAGGAGGCCCGCCCCCGGGCCGATATCGACCCCATTCGCGGCGGGGGCGCCGCTCCCACCTGCCGAACCGAGGGGCTTCTCCGGCATCCCGGCCCAGTCGAGCCGCCCCTCGCCATGCAACCTGCGCTCCCCCTGGTGCAGTTCGAGTTGGCTGACCTGCGCCCCCTGCCGATCCCCCGCAGCCGCAAGGTGCACCGCCCAGGCCCCGAGTTCAGGCAGTCCCTCCAACAGCGCATTGAACACCACCTCGTCGGCATCCAGCGTGGCGTGCCACGGCAGCCCTGCCGTCAGCGGCTCCATCGCCCCTGTCAGCCGGGCGGTCATGGGTTGGGTCAGCCGTTGCTCGAAGCTGATCTGGCGCAACGTGCCCGAAAGCTGGCCCTCGCCCTCGAGCGGCGCCTTCAGCCCCGCCAAGGTCGCCTTCCAGCGCAGGGTCAGGTCGCCGGCATCGGCAGGGCCCAGTCCCCAGTGGCCTACCGCGTCAAGGGTGGCCCAGGGGGTGTCCAGCGCGAGGCGCTCGAGGCGAAGCCTGCCCCCCGCCAGCTCACCACCGGCCGTCAGGCTGCGCACGATCAGGGTCTCCTCCTCGCCTTGCCGCAGGGCCAGGTCCTCGACCTGCAGCCGATCGACCTGCACCTCCAGCGGCAGGGCCAGGCCGGTATAGCGGCCGGAGGGCTCGGCAGGGCCACGGGGCTGGATGGCCAGGCGGATGCCCGACCCCGCCAGCTCGCTCACGTGCAGCCGCCCGCGCAGCAAGGCCGCCGGACGCCAGTCGAGGACGAGGCGGTCGAGCGCAACATCCAGCCCCGGCACGTGCAGCGCGGCCCGTTTCAGCTCGAGGCGGCCGAACACTTTGCCCTCCACCGCCTCGGCCTCCAGCCAGCCGCGCGCCTCCAGCTGGCCGGCGATGAAGCGCAGCCCATCGCTGCTTCCCAGCAGCCAGCCGCCCGTGCCCAAGACAAGGATCAGGGCGAACAGGGCCAGCCACGCCAGGCGCTTCACAGCTCCACCCCCAGGGTGAAGTGGATACGGAAGGCATCGGTCGGGTTGTCCAGGCCGTGGGCCACGTCCAGCCCCACCAGCCCCACGGGGGAACGCCAGCGCAGGCCGAGGCCCAGGCCGGTCTTGAGCTCGATCGCGCTGCCGTTGAAGGCGTTGCCCGCGTCGACGAACAGGGCCATGCCCCAGGGGTCGGCGAACATCCAGTCATATTCGGCGCTGAGCACGACCAGATGCTTGCCCCCCACCACCGCCCCCTCGTCATTCACCGGGCCGAGGGACTTGTACCCGTAGCCGCGCACGCTCAGGTCGCCGCCGGCGAAGTAGCGCAGCGAGATCGGCACCTCGTCGAAGTCAGCGGCCCAGCTGGTGCCGAGGCTGCCGCGCAGCAGCCACTGGTCATGCTGGCGCACCGGGAGGGTCCAACCTGCGTCCACGCGCGCCTGCAGCAGCGAGGTGTCGGACAGGAGACCGTCGAGTGCGCCTCGCGTCTCCAAGTCCAGGCGCCAGCCGCCTCCGCGCCGGTCGCGGCGCGGGCGGTAGCCGAGCTTGAGGGCGGGCATCAGCATGCGCGAGGTGGCCTCGGGCTCGCCCTCGACCCGGTAGGCCTCCGTCAACCATCCCAGGCTGACCTGGCGACGCCAGAAGCCCTGCACGTCGTTGGCCGAAGCGCGCAGTTGCAGGGTTTCGGTCTCGATGTCCGCCACCGTCTCGCGGCGATAGTCGACCGCCGCGCCGAGATAGTCGGTGCGGGGGCTGCGCCCCTGGGTCAGCCACGGGCGGCGGTATTCCACCTCGGCCTGGGCGTCGATCGCGGAGCCGCGCAGCCTGCCAAAGATGCGGTCACCGCGGGGATTGAGGTAGCGGCGTTCGATCTCGACCGAGCCGCGCGGGCCGGTGTCGGTGCCAAACCCTGCGCCGAAGCTGTAGCGTGTGCGCGGCCGGGCGGCGAGGCGTACCCCGACATCCACGACATGACGGGCCGGGTCCGGACGGGGACTGATGTCGACGACGCTGAAATAGCCGGTGTCGGAGAGGCCGCGGTGCAGTTCCAGCAGACGTGGCAGACGGTAGGGGTCGCCTTCCTTCCAGCTGCGGAAGCCCTCGAGCAGGGCCGACTCGAACCGCTGCTCACCCTCCTGGGTGAAGAGGGTGACGCCGAAGACATAGGGCTCACCCGTATCCATGCGCAGGTCAACGTCCGCCGTGCCGGCCTCGGGATCGACGAGGATCTCATGGCGGGTGAAGCGCGCATCGAGGTAACCGCGCTCGCGCGCGAGCTTGAGCCAATCGGCCTTGAAGTCCTCGTACGGGACATGCACCAGCGGGCCGTTGGGCACCAGGGGAAACTGCTTTGCGCGGGCGGTCAGGCGCCAGTCCTCCTTGCCGGGACCGACCAGTTCCACCCGCACAGCGCGGATCAGCACCACAGGGCCGGGTCTGAACCGCAGCACCATCCGCCAGCCCGGCACCTGGTCATGCACTTCGACGGCCACCTCGGCGCGATAAAAGCCCGAGGCCCGCATGGCCGCCAGGGCCTCCTCCTCGGCGCGCCGCGCGAGGTGATCGACCAGCAGGTCGTCCAAGTAGACACTGTCCTTCTGCCGCTCGGCGGAGAGGGCGCCCCGCACGCCGGGCTGGACGTAGTCGGGCAGGCCCTCGAGCACGACCTCGAGCCGTGGAGATGTCTGCTCCACCGCCGGTGCCTCCGGCCCCGCCGTTTCCTCGGCCCGGGCCAGCAGGGGCGCGAGCAGCAGCAGGATCAGGGCGCGTTTCAAGAGGGCCTCAACCTCCCCGTTCGAGGGCATCCAGCATCTTGTCCACCTTCCCCGGCGACACCGGGACGGCGGTCTTGATCTCCTGGGCGAAGAGCTGCACGCGCAGCTCCTCGAGCATCAACCCGAGGTTAGCACGCGCCTCGGCGGGAAGTGCCCTGCGCTCCATCAGCCGCTGGGCGCGGGCCAGCAGGGGTTCGAGCTGGGCGCGGGCCTGGCGGTCGCGCTCGGGATTCTGGTCAAGGCGCTCCAGCCGGCGGGCGATGGCCTTGAGGTAGGCGGGCAGGCGGCGCCAGATCGCCTCCGGCGTGTCGAGGATGAAGTGGCGGGCGAACAGGCGGTCGAGCTGGGCCAGGATGTCGCGCGCGGGCTCCACCCAGGACAGCGGGATCTTGCCCGCGAGCTTCTGGCGCAGGGCCTGCTGCTCCTTCAGCAGGCCGCGCAGGACCTCGAGCAGCTTGAGCCCCTCGGCATACAGGCGCGGGCGGCAGGCGGCGACATGCGCCTCGAAGCTCGACCGCTCGCGCGGCCAGTCGCCGTCGAGGAAGACCGCGCCTGCCACGCGCCAGACCACCTCGTCCTGCAGGTCGGCGCAGGGCTTGTCGATGCCCTTCACGGCCGGCAGGGCGGAGTAGAGCAGACAGAGGGCGTTGTCCCGTGCCACCTCGCGCCTGAGCGCCTTCACCTCCTCGCGCGCGGCGAGCAGGAACAGGCGGGTGAGGCCCTTGGCCGTCGCCTCGCGCGCGGCCTCCGGGGTATCCAGGGGCGTGAGCGTGACGCTCTCGCCGGCATCGACCAGCGCAGGGTAGACGGTGGTGGATCCGCCCCTGGCCTCGACCACCGTGACCTCGGGCAGTTCGTCGAAGTCCCAGCTCGTCAGGCCCGATCTTGCCGCGAAGCGCTTGACAAAGGCACGCTTGGCCGCGCCGCCGAGGGCCTGCTGCATCTGCGCGAGGTCGCGCCCGCTGCCGCGCACCTCGCCCGCATCGTCGATGAGCTCCACCCGCAAGCGCAGGTGTGGTTCGATCGCCTCCAGCGGCCAGTCGTTGGGTTCGACCTGGGCGCCCAGCATACGCCGCGCCTCCTCGGAGAGGCGCTCGGGTAGGCGCCCCGCTGGCGGCCAGTCCTTGAGTCCGTGCGTGATGCGCTCGACCAGCGCGCGCGCCACGTCCGGGGCGGGCACCAGCTGGCGGCGCAGGTGCTTGGGCAGGGCGCGGATCAGGGCCTCGATCTTTTCTGTGAGCAGCCCCGGCACCAGCCATTCCGCGGCCACGGCATCGAGCCGGTTGAGCTCGGCCAGCGGCACGGTTGCGGTCACACCGTCATCCTCCGCCCCCGGCTCGAAGTGATAGCGCAGGGGGACCTCGATCTCGCCGAGGCGCATCCGGTCCGGCAGGCGGCCGCCCTGCACCGCCTCCGCCTCATGGCGCATCAGCGCCTCGCGGGTCAGCCAAAGGCGCGCATCCAAGGTCTTATCCCGCCGCAGCGCCGCGGCCAGGGTCGGCCCATCCACCACCTCCGGCGGCAGCTGGGCCTCGAAGAAGGCACAGAGGGTGTCCTCATCCACCAGGATGTCCGGCCGCCGCGCCTTGGCCTCCAAGGCGCGGATCTCGGCGATCAGGGCGGCGTTGTGGTGGAAAAAGGGTGCGCGCTGCCAGGGGTGGGTGGGTTTTCCACTCTCCCCCCACCCATCCCCCCTTGGGGGGGCGGGGAGTAAAGCCCCTCGCCCTTGAGGGGAGAGGGGTTGGGGAGAGGGTGAGTCCAGCGTTGGAGCCCACTCCAAGGCCTGCACCACCCCCTCGCGAATAAAGATCCTCCGCGCCTCCGCGGGATCGATGCCCGCATAGTTCACCGAGCGGCGCACCACCACCGGCAGGCCGTACAGGCTCAGGGTCTCGAACGCGGCGACGCGCCCTGAATCCGGCTGGTAGTGCGGCTCGGTCACCTCGCGGGTGAGCAGGTGGCGGGCGAGCGGCTCGATCCAGCGCGGATTGATCGCCGCGTTGGTCGCTCCCCACAGGCGCGCGGTCTCGATCCACTGGGCGGACATCAGCCACTTGGGCGGCTGCTTGGCGAGCGCGGAACCAGGATGGATGGCGAGTTTGCGCCCCTTCACCCCGCGATAGGCCACAGGCTCCAGCCGGCCCTTGCCCTTGGCCGGTGTGGTCTTGCGCCCTTCCTCCTCGCGCAAGGCGAGGTGGCCGAGCAGGCCGGTCAGGAGGGCGCGGTGGATGGCGTCGTCCGGGGCCGCCGATTCGTTCTCCCTCACCCCTTCCTCATGGAACAGGCCACGCAGTTCCTGGTGCAGCGCGCGCCACTCGCGCATGCGCACGTAGGAGAGGAAGTGCGTCTCGCACAGCCCGCGCAGCTTGGCCTGCGAGAGGTGCCGCGACTGCTCCTCGTACCACTTCCACAGCGCCAGCAGGCTGAGGAAGTCGGACTGGGGGTTCTTCCACGCGGCATGCGCCTGGTCGGCGGCCTGGGCCTTGTCGGCCGGGCGCTCGCGCGGGTCCTGGATGGAGAGGGCGCTGACGATGACCAGCATCTCGGCCAGGCAGCCGTCGTGCTGTCCGGCCAGCAGCATGCGCCCGAGGCGCGGGTCGACCGGCAGGCGCGCCAGCTGGATGCCGAGCCGAGTCAGCCGCCGGCCCTCGTCCACCGCCTGCAGCTCGAACAGCAGGTCATAGGCGGCCTTGACCTGGCGGCCTTCCGGCATGTCAAGGAAGGGGAAGTCCTCCACATGGCCGAGTCTGAGGCTCTCCATGCGCAGGATGACGGCCGCGAGGTTGGTGCGCAGGATCTCGGGATCGGTGTGCGCGGGCCGCCTCTCGAAGTCGTCCTCGCCGTACAGGCGGATGCAGATGCCGGGACCGAGGCGGCCGCAGCGCCCGGCGCGCTGGCGCGCGGCGGCCTGGCTGATCGGCTCGACCTGCAGGCGCTGTACCCCGGCCCGCGGGGAGAAGCGCGACACGCGTGCAAGGCCGGTGTCGATCACATAGCGGATGCCCGGCACGGTGAGCGAGGTCTCCGCCACGTTGGTGGAGAGCACGATGCGCCGGCCCGTATGCTTCTGGAACACGCGGGCCTGCTCGGCGGCGGACAGGCGGGCATAGAGCGGCAGGATCTCGGTGTGCTTGGGGTGATGCTTGCGCAGGGCCTCGGCCGCCTCGCGGATGGCGCGCTCGCCGTCGAGGAAGACGAGGATGTCGCCCATGCCCTCGGCAGCCAGTTCGTCCACCGCGTCCAGCAGCGCCCTGGGCAGGTCGCGGTCCCGGTCGTCCTCGTCGCCCTGCACGGGGCGGTAGCGGATCTCGACCGGGTAGGTACGCCCCTCGACGGACAGGATCGTCGCACCGTCGAAGTGCTGGCTGAAACGCTCCACGTCCAGGGTGGCGGAAGTGACGATGAGTTTGAGGTCCGGGCGGCGCGGTAGCAGGCGCTTGAGGTAGCCGAGCAGGAAGTCGATGTTGAGGCTGCGCTCGTGCGCCTCGTCGATGATCAGGGTGTCGTAGCGCGCAAGCAGCGGGTCAGCGTGGATCTCGGCCAGCAGGATGCCGTCGGTCATCACCTTGATGAGCGTGGCATCCCCCACCTGGCCGGCGAAGCGCACCTGGTAGCCGACCTGCTCACCGAGCGGAGTCTCCAGCTCCTCAGCGATGCGCGCGGCGACCGAGCGCGCGGCGATGCGGCGCGGCTGGGTGTGGCCGATCAACCCGCGCACCCCGCGCCCGGCCTCCAGCGCGATCTTGGGCAGCTGGGTGGTCTTGCCGGAGCCCGTCTCGCCGCACAGGATCAGGACCTGGTGCTTTTCCAGCGCAGCGAGGATCTCCCCGCGCCGCGCCACCACCGGCAGCTCCTCGGGATAGCGGATGGCCGGCACGTGCGCCCGGCGCACAGCCACCGCATTGCGCGAGGCCTCGATCGCCCCGGCGATCTCCGCCAGTCCACGATCGATCGGCAGGCCCTTCGCCGCCCGCTGCCTCAGGCCCAGCAGGCGGGAGCGCAGGGCGTGTGCGTCGCGGCTCAGGCAGTCAGCGAGGGCGGTTTCGAGGTCGCGAAGGTCGGGGACGGCCATGGGATGGACGGGCATTGCGTGGTGGCTGGGGGGAACGGGTCACCATACCTTCCGCCGCGGCCTCGCGCCACTGGCCGGGAGCCAGCCCCTCCAGCGTCCACGGGCCCACGGCCCAGCGGATCAGGCGCAGGGTGGGGAAGCCGACCGCGGCGGTCATGCGTCGCACCTGGCGGTTGCGCCCTTCGCGTAGGGTCAGCTCCAGCCAACTGGTCGGGATGGACTTGCGGAAGCGCACCGGCGGGACGCGTTCCCACAGCCCTTCGGGCTCGTCGATGCGGCGCGCATCACAGGGCAGGGTCGGGCCGTCGTTGAGCATCACCCCGCGACGCAGCTGCTCCAGGGCCTCGTCCGTGACCTCCCCCTCCACCTGCACAAGATAGGTCTTCGCCAGCTTGTGCCGCGGATCGGCGATGAGCGCCTGCAGGCGTCCGTCGTCGGTCAGCACCACCAGCCCCTCGCTGTCGCGGTCCAGCCGGCCGGCGGGGTAGTAGCCCTTGCGGTCGACGAAGCCGGCCAGGGTCGCCCGTCCCTCGGCATCGGTGAACTGGCAGAGGACGTCGAAGGGCTTGTTGAGCAGGATGACGGATGACATGGCCACCATTGTGGATGTGATGCGGGCATTTGAACAAACAATGGAAGCAATCCGGATGCCCCCTCGTCTTTAGCGGTACGGACATGGCGGACACAAGCCATGCCGCACCCCCGAAGGAGGATCCCATGTTCGCACGCCCCCTGATGGCCGCCACCCTTGCCCTGGGTCTGGCTGCCCCGCTGACCGTCCTGTCCGCCCCGGCCATCCTAGCCGCCGAGGCCGCCGTGGTGCAGGAGAAGGTCGTCTATCACGTCAATGACAGCGCCAACGCCAGCGCCGCCCTGCGCAACATCAAGAACCACCTCGATGCCAGCCCGGCGGCCCGCATTGTGGTGGTCACCCACGGCCAGGGCATCGACTTCCTGCTCAAGGACGCCCAGGACGACAAGGGCAACCCTTACCAAACCATCGTCGAGGGGTTGAAGGCCCGCGGCGTGGATTTCCGCGTCTGCAACAACACGCTCACGGCGCGCAAGATCGATCCGGAACGCGTCATCGCCGAGGCATCCATCGTCCCCTCGGGGGTCGCCGAGATCGGCAAGCTCCAGGCCCGCGAAGGCTTCGTCTATCTCAAGCCCTGACCGGCTTCTGGAAACGCTCCTCTGACCCCGGGCCGCCCGCGCGGCCCTGAAAAGGACGATTTTTCGACATGAAACGCACCCTGATGATCACGGGGGCGGCGGTTGCGCTCGCCTGCTCGAACCCCACCCTCGCCACCAACTGGCTCCAGGTGCAGGGCAATGAGCCCGCCGACGCACCGCTGTTCAAGCCGTTCGGCTTCCTCCAACCCACCTACACCCGGATCGACGCTGAGCCGGTCACCGGCCTTGCCGGCGGGGCCGCCGCCTACAACGGCCAGGACCAGGTCGCCAACCTGGTCGGCCCGGACCTGGACGCCGATGCCAAGTTCCAGTTCTTCCGCGCCCGCCTCGGCGCGCGCGGCGTGCTCTCGCCCCTCTCCGACAAGATCAACTACTTCGTCCTGGCCGAGGGCGGGCGCAATGCCATCACCGCCGAGCATGACCTGATGGTCACGGACGCCTCGCTGACCTTCAACTTCATCCCCGGGGCGCGCCTGCGCGCCGGCCTGTTCAAGGTGCCCACCGGCGAGGAGGCGCTGGTCGCCGTGCACACCAGCTATCCCTACGTCTATTTCACCGGCATGAGCGAGAACCTGCTGGTGGAGCGCCAGCTCGCCCCGAGCACGGCGGCCGGCGCCGCCCCCGCTGGCCTGGCCAAGGCGGACATCACCAGCGGCGGTTCCGGCTTCCGCGATGTCGGCATCCAGCTCTACGACTGGTTCAACACGGGGCCATGGGAGCTGTCCTACGCTGCGATGCTCTCCAACGGCGAGAGCATCGACCGGCTGGGCGACCGCGACGGCAACAAGGACCTGACCCTGCGCCTGCAGGCCTCGTACATCTTCGGCGGCAAGGGCCCCAACCGCGACGACCTGAGCCTCTACGTCTGGCGCCAGGACGGTGAGCGCCGCTTCGGCACCACGGACTACGACCGGCTGCGCGAGGGCGCGGGATTCATGTTCCGCAAGGCCAGCTACCGCGTCTCCGGCGAGTACATGCATGGCAAGGGCATGATCCTGAACGGCCCCAACCCGCCGTTCGTCGACGCGCCCTTCCATGGGGTCGGCCTGGAGGAAGAGGCCCGCGGCTGGTACCTGGAGGGCGGCTGGCGCTTCCATCCCAAGTGGGAGCTGGACCTGCGCCACGAGCGCTTCGACCGGATGACCGAAACCGCGGCCAATGAGCGGGAATTCACGACGACGACCCTCGGTCTGCAATACTTCATCAACCCGGACACCCGGGTGACGGTGAACTACGAGCTGCGCGACGCGGAAGTGAGCAATCCGCAGGCGATCCCGGCAGGTCCCAACCGCGACAATGCGCTCAAGATTGCCGACAATCTCAGCGACCGCCTGAGCGTCCAGCTGACCTGGAAGTTCTGACACGAACAGGCCCCGGACCGGTCCCTGGCGACCGGCCCCGGCCCCTTTTTCCACGAGGACAGAACGATTGAGTTTCCTCGCCCTTTTCACCACCCCGCGCGAGTTGCGGGAACGCCTGCGCCAGCAGCGGACGCGGCTCTACCGCATCGCCTACTCCTGGTGCCATGACGAGGCCCTGGCCGAGGACCTGGTGCAGGACACCCTGACCCGCGCGCTGGAGCGGGCCGGACAGCTGCGCGATGCCGAGCGCTTCGACCCCTGGCTGTTCGCCATCCTGGCCAACCGCTGGCGCGACCATTTGCGCAGCCTGCGCCCGCACGAGGACATCGACACGCTGGAGGAGCTGCTGCCGGATGGTGGCGACTCGCCCGAGCGCGCCGACGAGCGCGGGGAGATCGTCGACCAGGTGCGCGCGGCCGTCGCCCGCCTGTCCATCGGGCAGCGCCAAGTCCTGACCCTGGTCGACCTGGAGGAGTTTTCCTACGCCGAGGTCAGCCATATCCTCGAGATCCCGATCGGCACGGTGATGAGCCGCCTCTGCCGGGCACGCCGGCAGCTGCGCACCGAACTCATCAGCCTGCATGAACCGCGCGCGATGGGGCGCGAAACCCTGCGGAGGGTCAAATGATGGGCAAGCACACCCCCTCGGACGAACAGATCAATGCCTTTGTCGACGACGAACTGGCCCCGGTCGAGCGCGCCCGCCTGCTCGAGCGGATCAGCGACGAGGCCGAACTGCGCCAGCAGGCCTGCGAACTGCGCATGCTCAAGGACATGGTGCGGGCCGGCTACCGGGAACCGCCGGGCCGCAGGCCGTCTCGCCCGCTCCACCAAGGTGGCTGGGGGCAACGGGCCATGGCCGCCAGCCTCCTGCTGGCGCTGGGGCTCGGCCTCGGCTGGATGACGCGCGGTGCGCTCGATACGCCGGGCGCGCTGCAGTTCGCCACCTTGCAGCGCGTGGCCGCCGACCCTGCACGCCTGGTGCTGCATGTCGACACCGGCACGCCCGAGCGCTTCGCCAGCCTGCTCGACCAGACCCAGACATTGCTGGAGGAGGCCCGCCGGGATGGCAGGCCGCTGCAGGTTGCGGTCGTCGCCAACAGCGGCGGCATCGACCTCCTGCGCGCCGCGACCGCACCCCAGGCCGAGCGCATCCGCGCCCTGCAGGCCGCCTACCCCAACCTCAGCTTCATCGGCTGCCGGCAGACGCTGGGCCGCCTCAAGGACAACGGACAGGACACCCGCCTGCTGCCCGGCGTGCAGCTGGCGCCGGCCGCGGTCGATGCGATCGTCGAGCGGCTGCAAAGCGGCTGGACCTACATCAAGGCTTGAGCAGGCGTCTACAAGACTCGGCGGCTGGCCGCCAAAAAGAAAAAGGCAACCCGGAGGTTGCCTTTTCTCATCCGCGAGGATGGCCGGGCGATCAGGCGCGGCTCTTGAACTCGCCGGTGCGGGTGTCGATCAGGACCTTCTCACCGATCTCGATGAAGGCCGGCACGGTGATCTCCAGGCCGGTGTTCAGCTTGGCCGGCTTGGTGACCTTGCCGGAGGTGTCGCCCTTGGCGGCCGGCTCGGTGTAGGCGATCTCGCGGGCGATGGTGGTCGGGAATTCGACCCCGATCGGGCGGTCCTCGTAGAAGGTGATCTCGACCACCTCTTCCATGCCATCGACGATGTAGCCGACGCCATCACCCAGGTACTCGGCCTCGACCTCGACCGGGTTGTACTCGCTGTCCATGAACACGTACAGCGGATCGGCGAAGTAGCTGTAGGTGCACTCCTTCTTGTCCAGGATGACCTGGTCGAACTTGTCGTCGGCCTTGTAGACCTGCTCGTTGTTCATGCCGTTGAGCAGGTTCTTGAGCTTCATCTTGACGACGGCGGCGTTGCGGCCGGACTTGTTGTATTCGGCCTTGAGCACGACCCAGGGCTGGCCGTCGGCCATCATCACGTTGCCGGCGCGGAATTCTTGTGCGGTTTTCATTCAGTCGGTACCAGAAGGGCTAAGCGGTTGTTTAACCGGGGCATTGTAGTGGCCCACGGCAAAATTGACCAGTTGCGTGGACAGATCGTCGGTCTGCGCAAGCTGCCTTGAGCGCGCCCCGAACCAGGGTGCCCGTTCGCGCAACTGTTCCAGACTTGACCACCAGGATGGGGCCGCCTCGCCCGGATTCAAGGCCTCCTCATTCCAGGCACGCACCATGGCCGCGAAGGGCTCGCGGCCCGACTGCGCATGGCCGGCGTAGACCCCGACGAAGGCATCGAGCTTGTCCAGGTGGGCCATGTCCTCGGTCGGGTAGACGTGCCAGATGAACGGCCTGCCCGACCAGATCGCACGGGTGAGCGACTCTTCCCCGCGCACGAAATTGACATCGCACAGCCACAGCAGGCGGTCGTACTCCGCCTGTGGCAGGAAGGGGATGACGTGCAGGTGCAGGCTGCCGTCGATCGTTGATGTGCCGGGCGCAAGCGTGCGGTCCGGGAAGGCCTCGCGCACGCTGTTCAGGCTGCGCCCCTGCGGGATGTAGACGCTCACCGGTCGAGGGGCCTCGACCAGCTCGCGCAGCATGACAGGCAGGGCGGGATGCTCGTAGGTGAACAGCGAGAGGGCAAGACCGTCCTCCGCGGGGGTGGGGATGCCCCAGGCCTCGCACCAGCGCGCGCGCAGCGTAGCGTCGGCCAGAAAGGCATCGCGCGCGGCCAGCAGGCCACGCTCGCGCAACAGGCCGCCGGTGCCGGGCTGGATGCCGGGAAAGAAAAAGTACTTGCCCTGCCCGTCGCGCTGCATGGAGGGCAGGCCGTGGCAGCCGGCCACCCAGTCCTCGGCGCTGAAGTACTCCAGGTTGATCCACAGCGGCCGCACCTCCCGCATCGCGGCGACATAGCCTTCCGGCAGGGTGCAGCCGAAGGCCTCGATGACCACCCGGGCGGGCTGAACGGGCGGGAAATCACTGCTCCAGTGGCGAACCTCGATGCCGTCGATGTGCTGCCCGGCAAGCTCAAGGCGCGTCGCGGGCACCAGCCGCTGCATGGTCGCAAGGTCATCGACCCACAGGCGCACATACTGGCCATGCTCGTCGCGCAAAAGGCGGGCAAGGCGCCAACAGGTGGCGATATCGCCGAAATTGTCGATGACGGTGCAGAAGATGTCCCAGGTCGAGTGCATGAATGCCGATCAATCCAGATGTTGTGCCAGCCAGGCGCGCAGGTCGGCCATCTCCTCGCTGCTGACGCTGTGGGCCATGGGGTAGGTCCTGAAGACGAGATCGCGGCAGCCGAGTTCCCGCAGGGCATCGCGCGCCCGCTCCGCCGAGGCGAGCGGCACGATGTCATCCCGCGTGCCGTGGCCCATGAAGATGGGGGTATCCAGCGCCGCCTGGCTGCATTCGGCGGGCAGCGCCTGGCGCAGGGGCAGCCAGGTGGACAGGGCCAGCACCCCGCCCAGGCGCTCGGGATGACGCAGCGCCGCGTGCAGCGCCACCACCCCGCCCTGCGAGAAGCCGCCGATGAAGATGCGCGCGGCCGGCACGCCTGCCGCGCGCTCGGCCTCGATCAGTTGCCGGGCCTGCGCTGCGGCCTGGCGGATGCCCGCTGCATCGACGGGGGCGTCCGGCGTGAGGCCCAGGATGTCGAACCAGGCACGCATGACATAGCCGCCGTTGATCGTCACCGGACGCGGCGCGGCGTCCGGGCAGAGCAGCCGCCCGGGCCAAGGCAGGGCCTCGGCCAGTCCCCGCATGTCGGCGCCATCGGAGCCGAGGCCGTGGAGCAGGATCAGACTGAGGGGCGGCAGGGCACGTTCGACGATGAGCGTATCGGGCATGTGGCAAGGTTCGCGTGGAGAGGACGCCTAGGATAGCGCGGGCACAAAAAAAGCGGCCCCCTAGGGGCCGCTCTTGTCGAAGGGCCGGATCGCTCGCGATCCGGCTGCTTGCCGCGGATTAAACGGCAGCTTCTTCGGAGTCAGACTCGCCGGTGTTGTCCTTCCAGGACACCTTGATCTTGTCGCCTGCCTTGGCCGGGGCCTTGAAGGACAGGAACGGGTTCTTGGACACGGCGGCGGACATGTTGCCAGCCAGAACCACCTTGCCATTCACCTCAGCGGTCACTTCGGTGATGAACTTCGGGGTGATGTCTGCACCGGTGGTCTTGTCCTTGCGGTTGCCCGGCTCCATCGGGTGGGTGATCAGGCACTTGACTTCAGCCATGTCGCCAGCGACGGAGGCACGGATTTTGATGCTACCAGCCATTGAAATATCTCCTGGTGAATCAGTTCAAAGGGTATGAAGGTCAGGGGAGGGGGCGATTAGCCGCCGCAACCACCGATGGTGACCTTGACCTCTTTCTTGGCCTGCATCAGCTTGCCGCCGGCCTTGACCACGCCGATGACGTTGGAGGTCTTGCCCATCTTGATGCGGGTGGACAGGTAGGCCGCAGCGCCGGTCAGGTCGTAGTTGCAGACCAGCGGCATTTCGTTGCCTTCCACCAGGATGGCGATGGCTTCGGCAGCGCCCTTGCCTTCAACGGTGACCGGTACGACAGCGCCGTTCTCGGCGATGTCCGGGGCCTTGACGGTGACGTCGGCGCTGTCAGCGGCGGAACCGGCACCCATGGCGCCCTGGAGGGCGTCACCCACGCTCTTGGCCTTGTAGGCCGCTTCCGGCCAGGCAGCGAAGACGGCACGCGGGGTCAGCAGGCCTGCGCCTACAGCAACGCCCACGGCGCTGGCAGCCAGGCTGCCCTTCAGGAATACACGACGGTTGCTCTGCATGGTGTTCTCCTCATGTTTGAGTTGTGTGTCTAACACGCCAGACATATCTGCATGGTATGTGCCAACTTTATCCAGGCCGGCATCAACTCCCCGCATGCGCCTCGGCGCCAGCGTCTCGAACCACGCGCAAGCCTCTGAAAACAAAGGCAACTTGACCACAACCATGCCACCCCGGGCGGACGATGCCTAGAGGGCTGGAGCTGTGAATGAGGGAAAAGCCAAAACACACACCATTCGCGCGTCAATTGCATAAGGCAACGACCAGTCGTTGCATATTGCAATCACCCCTCACCGAAGGTTTGCAATTTGCGCCATAGAGTGGACTTATTGATCCCCAAGGCGCGCGCCGTCTGCTCGCGGTTACCGTCCAGGCGGCGCAGGGTCTTGAGGATGTAACGCCGCTCCAGCTCCTCCAGCGTGGGGTGGTCGGCATCGATGGGCATCTCTTCGGGGGGCTCTGCGCCCCTGGCTCCGGCCAAGGCATCGGGAGTGGCGTGGACGCGCTGCGCGGCAAGGCTTGCCGCGGCGGGCCTTGGGGTGGATTCCGCCAGCGGACGCAGGGCCGCGCCCCCCGGCATCCTGTCGATGTGCAGCACGGGCTGCTCGGCCAGCGCGACATGACGCTCGATCAGGTTCTTCAGCTCGCGCACGTTGCCAGGCCAGTCGTAGGCCATGAGCAGGGCCATGCTGGCCTCGTCGAAGCCGTCCACGTCGCGGTGATAGCGCTCGGCGAACTCGCGCACGAAATGACGGACGAGGTCGGGGATGTCCTCGCGCCGCTCCCGCAGCGGCGGCATGCGCAGTTTGACCACGTTCAGGCGGTGGTAGAGGTCGTGGCGGAACTGGCCATCCTCCACCATCTGCGCCAGGTCGCGGTTGCTGGCGACGACGAAGCGCACATCGATGTCGATCGGCTGCACACCGCCCACACGGGTGACCTGCTGCTCCTGCACCACGCGCAGGAGCTTGGTCTGCATGGCGTCCGAGATGTTGCCGATCTCATCCAAAAACAGGGTGCCGCCGGAGGCCATCTCCAGCAGGCCGCGCTTGGTCTGGTGGGCGCCGGTGAAGGCCCCCTTCTCGTGGCCGAACAGCTCGCTCTCGAGCAGGCTGCCGGTGATCGCGCCGCAGTCGATCACCACGTAAGGCTTGTCGGCGAAGTCCGACAGCTCATGCACCGCGCGCGCGGCCAGCTCCTTGCCGGTGCCGGACTCGCCCTCGATCATCACGTTCACGCGCACGTCGTGGATCTTTTCGATCACTTTGTATACGGCACGAATGGCTGCCGAGTCGCCCAGCATTCCGCCGTAGCGCCGCGCCGGCCCGCTCTTGCGCGGGCTGCGCTCGAGCTGCTCGCGCGTCAGCTCGAGCAGCTCGTCCATCTCGAACGGCTTCTTGATGAAGTCGGTCGCGCCGAGGCGCAGGGCCTCGATCGCATCGTCCATGGTCGAGTAGCCGGTGATCAGGATGAACGGCAGGCGGGGGTGGCGCGCGCGCACCGCCTGCAACAGTTCGATGCCGTTCATGCCGGGCATCTTCAGGTCAGAGATGACGAGCGCTGGCGAGGGGTCCTGGCCGAGCCGTGCCAGCGCCTGCCGCGGATCGCGGAACACCTCCACGGCGAAGGGTTCGCGCCGGGCGAAGCGGGCGAACAGCTCACCGGAACGCGGGTCGTCGTCGACGAACAGGACAGTGGACTTGGCGCTGGTCATGGGGCTGAGCCTTCGGGCGGGGCGAAACGCGGCGAGGCGGGGGTCAGCGGGACCTCGAAGCAGGCCTCGACGCCACCGCCATCCTCGCGGTTACGGATGGAGAGGGTGCCACCATGGTACTGGACGATGCCGAGGCTGATGGACAGGCCGAGGCCGGTCCCCTCGCCCACCCCCTTGGTGGTGAAGAACGGGTCGAAGATGCGCGCCAGCACCTCCGGCGGCATACCCGGCCCGCCATCGCGCACGCAGACGCGCAGCCGGCCGCCCTCGCAGGCACCGCTCACCTGGATGCGGCCGCCCGGCGGGGTGGCGTGCAGGGCGTTCTGCAGCAGGTTGAGCAGCACCTGCTGGAGCTGGTCGGCGTCGGCCTCGGCGGTGCAGGCCGGGTCGCAGGAGGTGAGATCGAAATGCACGTCCGCCGCCATCGCCTCCGGCTCCAGACGCTCCACCGTCTCGCGCAGCCAGGGGCAGACGCGGAACACGCGGTGCTCGGGCGGCAGCTGGCGGGCGAAGTTCATCACCCCGCGCACGATGCGGCTGGCGCGCTGCGCCTCCTCGCGCAGGTCGTGCACGTCCTCGCGCAAGTCCTGCGCCGACCGCGGCAGGCCGCGCTCGATCAGGGTGGCCAGCGAGAGGATATTGTTGAGCGGGTTGTTGATCTCGTGACCGATGCCGGCCGCCATCTGACCGATGCTGGCCAGCTTGGCCTGCTGCATCGCCCGCCGTTCGGCCTCGGCCCGCTCGGCCTCGGCGGCCCGCAGGCGATCCGCCATGGCATTGAAATCGGCCTCCAGTTCACGAATCTCCTGGGTTTGGCTTTGCACCGCGACCCGCCGGGCAGGATTGCTGGCGAAGTCGCGCAGCGCCTCGCGCAGGCGCAGGATCGGGCCGGCGATGTGACGGGCGCCCAGTACCGCGAGCAGGGCCGAGGCGATAAAGGCGAGCAGGAACAGCAGCCACAGCGCCTGGCGCAGGCCGGCATAGGGCGCATGCAGGGTGTTGCCGGGCACTGCGAAGGCCAGCACCCAGCCGGTCAGCTGGTTGGGATAGGGGTGGTACTCCTGATAGTAGATGCGCCACCGGCCGTCGCGCGTGGTGAACACGCCAAAGGGGCGCTGCTGGATGTGCTCCCACAGCTCGGCCTGATCCAGGCTCTGCAGCCGCACCTCGTGCGGTTTGGGCGTGCTGAAGCGGGTCTCCAACCGGTCGTGGTAGAGCAGAAGGCCGTTGCGCCGGGCGTTGTCCATGTTGCGCTCGACGATCAGCAGCTCAGCCCCCGGCGGACGCGGCACCAGGCGCAGGATGCGGTCGAGGTACTCCCCGAAGGTGTTCACCGCCAGCACCGCCGCCGGCCGGGGGCCCTCCCCGAGCGGCACCAGGGCGGTGAGCATGGTCAGGGTCTGGCCGGTGAGCAGGTCCCAGCGGCTCTGCGGCAGTTGCATGAAGCTGATCTCACCCACCGGGAGCTGACGCAGGCTGCGGGTGAAGGTGCTGTCCATCAGCTCCTCCTCGGCATATTCCACGCTGCCGAGACTGGGATAGATGGCCCCGGATGCGCGCCCGCCGGTCACCTTGATCAGGGTATTGCCCTGGCCGTCCAGCACCCGCAGGCTGCCCAGGCCCGGCACCGTGCGCTGCAGGGTGAGCAGAAACTGGGTGAGCTGGTTGCGCAACGGCAGGAAGTCCGGATGGCGCGCCCCCTCGTTGGCGGCCCGCGCCACCGGCAGGAAGTCCTGCATCGCACCGGACTGGGCGATGCCGCGGATCACCTCACGCTCGTAGGCGAGGTGGTTGTCGATCTCGGTGCCGAGCGCATTGAGGCGACCGTTGACGTCGCGGTCGACCTCGTCGAGGTAGCGCTGCTCGCTCACTGCCAGCAAGACGAGCGTCAGCCCCAGCAACGGCAGGCCGGTGGCAAACAGGGTCCAGAGGAAAATGGTGCTGCGAAGGCGCATGAACGGACACTAGCGCAACCGGGACCGCGCGCAAAGCCGGACCGATTTGTCGGCCCCCCAACGGCCGATCTCGAGGGCCGTACCCCGCAGGGGCTTCCGGCATGGATACCGGAAGGGTCTTCGGTACGGAATCAACACATCTCACGTTGACAGCAGCATGCCCATGCACTACTTAGAAAAGGCTGGGATTTTGTTGTCGCGGCCCCGCCGCCGCCTCCAGACGACTCCGAATGTCCCGGCGGAGGATGTAAGGATGGCATCAAAGCGGCGGCTGCGCCGTTACCGGCGCGCGCTCGACCTGGCCCCCTGGGCCGCGCTGGCGCTCGGCGCCCTGCTGTCCGTGGGCGGATTCCTGTTCACTCTCCATGGCGCGAACCAAGCGGAGCAGGTGCGGCAGGAGGCCGACTTCCTGCGCGACGCCTCCGACGAGGTCGAGGTGCTGCGCCGCGAGCTCGAGCACAGCATCCATACCCTGCACGCCCTGCGCGCCCTGTTCGCCGCATCCGACACGGTCACCGAGGATGAGTTCCTCACCTTCGCCGCGATCATCCAGGACCGCCACCCCGGCCTGCACGCCCAGTTCTGGGTGCCTAGGGTGGAGGATGACTCCGGCGAGCACTACCCGGTGCATTTCGCCATGGTCCGCGGTGATGCGACGCGGGAGGCCCACCGGCTGGACATGGCGGACAAGCCGGAGATCCTCGCCCGGCTGGAGGACGCCCGCGACAGCGGCCAGCTCGTCCTGCACCACTGCCCGCTCCTCTGCCGGAAGGAGGAAAGCCGGCGGATGCTGCTGCTGATCCTGCCGACCTATGCGGGGAACACCCCACCCACGACCGTGGATGAGCGACGCGCCCGACTCGAAGGATTCCTCATCCAGGGCATCCTGCTGGAACCATTCGTGGAAGAGACCCTGGGCAGGCTGGACAACCGCGGCATCAACCTGTGGCTGGGGCTGACCAGTGAGGAGTCCGCGACGAAGGCGCTGATCTATCACCACTCCCACCTCGCCGCGCCGCGGCCGGCGGGCGAGGTACCGCCCGCCCCGTTAACCGGCACGTTCCTGCGCGAGACCCTCGACCTCGGCCAGCAGCAGGTCGCCATCATCGCCGCCCCGGCGGCCGGCTTCTACCAGCCCGCGCCCCACCCCTGGACATGGCTGGTACTGCTCGGCGGCCTCGCCATCACCCTGCTCACGACCCTGTTCCTGGGTGCGACCCGGCGCCACCTGCTGGAACTGACCCAGGTCAGCCGCGCCCTGCACGTCATCAGCACCAGCAACCGCACCCTGCTGCGCGCCGACCGGGAAGAGGAACTGCTGCAGAAGGTGTGCAACGACGCCGTGGCCCATGGCTACCGGCTGGCCTGGGTGGGATTCGCCGAACACGACGAGGACCACAGCGTGCGGGTCATGGCCAAGGCCGGCTTCGACGATGGCTATACCGCGCAGCTGAACCTGACCTGGGCCGAGGGGCCGCGCGGAAACGGCCCGGCAGGCACCGCCATCCGCACCGGCCGGACGGTCATCGTCGGCGACATACAGAAAGCCCCAGACTTCTGCCCCTGGCGCGAGGGCGCCATCCAGCGCGGCTACCGCGCGGTGATCGGCCTGCCACTGATGGCGGATGGCCAGGCCTTCGGCGTGCTGGCCATCTATGCCGCCGAACCCAATGCGTTCACCCCGGACGAGGTGAACGTGCTGCAGGAGCTGGCCGACGATCTCGCCTACGGCATCGTCGCCCTGCGGCTGCGCCAGGCGCATGTGGCGAGCGAAGAACGGCTCAGCTACCTGGCCTACCACGACCCGCTCACTGACCTGCCCAACCGCACGCGCTTCACCGACGAGGTGGGGCGCGCGCTCGAACACGCGCGCCGTCACCAGGGCTCGCTCGCCGTGCTGTTCATCGACCTCGACGACTTCAAGCTGATCAACGACACCCAGGGCCATGGCGCGGGCGACGCCCTGCTGCGCCTGGTCGCCGCGCGCCTGAAGTCTGCCCTGCGCTCCGAGGACCTGCTCGCCCGCCAGGGGGGCGACGAATTCCTGGTGCTTGTGACCGGCAGGGATCAATCCTCCCGCCAGGAGGACGCCATCGTCGACCTGGCCACGGCGGTGGCGAGGAAACTTCTGCAGACCCTGCAGCAGCCCTTCCACATGGGGGAGATGGAGTTCTACCTGCGCGCCAGCATCGGCATCAGCGTGTTCCCGGACCATGCCGACAGCGTCGAGACCCTGCTGCAATTCGCCGATGCCGCCATGTACCGCGCCAAGGCCCTCGGCACGGGTGGCTACCATTTCTACTCGACCGACCTCTCCGAGCGCCAGCAGCAGCGGCTCAAGCTGGAGCGGCGCCTGCACAAGGCGCTGGAACGCAACGAGTTCCGGCTCCATTACCAGCCCCTGGTCGACCTCGCCAGCGGACGGATGATCGGGGTCGAGGCCCTCATCCGCTGGCAGGACCCGGTCGACGGGCTGATCGCCCCGGCGGCCTTCCTGGAGGCGGCCGAGGCCTCCGGCATGATCAACCCGATCGGGGAGTGGGTGCTCGGCGAGGCCTGCCGTCAGCTCGCCGACTGGCGCGCGCGCGGCATCCCCCTGAAGGTCGCCACCAACCTGTCGGTGCGCCAGTTTCTGCACGTCGACATGACCGCACTGGTGGCCCGCGTGGCCCGCGATGCAGGCATTCCGTTCGGCGAGCTCGAGCTCGAGGTCACGGAAAGCGCCATGATGCTCGAGCAAGGCGAACTGGAACGGCAGGTGCGTGCGCTGGCCGAGGCGGGTTTCAGCATCTCGCTCGACGACTTCGGCACCGGCTATTCCTCGCTCAGCCGCCTCGCGGAACTGCCCATCCACGTGCTCAAGATCGACAAGTCCTTCATCGACGGGATGCTGACTGACCCACAGCGCTGGGCCATCGTCGACACCGTGGTCCGCTTCGCCCGGCATCTCAGCATCCAGGCCCTCGCCGAAGGCATCGAGACCGCCGAGCAATGGGCGGAACTGCGCCGGATGGGTTGCCACGCTGGCCAGGGCTACCACTTCTGCCGCCCCTGTCCGGCCAGCGACATCGAGGCCGCCTACCGCGCCCCGCCATGGGGCATGCCACCGCCAGCCAACCCGCCGCCCTGGATGGAGACATGAAACCCCGCGTCGCCCTGCTCCTGCTCCTCCTCAGCCTGCCCGCCGCCGGACAGGAGAGGGACGCGGCCGAGGACGAATTGGACCGCATCGAGCGCCAGCTGGAGCAGGCACGCCAGGTCAACGAGGGGGCGTTCCGCCTCGTCCCGCCCCCCGACCGGCCGGTGCACGAGCACCACAACGTGGTGCACCTCGCGCCGTCCTCACTCGCCACCGGCATGGCGGTCATGGAGCAATGCCACATCAACCTCGACCCGGTGCCCAGCACGCAGATCGTCTACAACCCCGGCACCCTGCGCAGCGTGCGCATCGTCACCCGCAGCCGCATTGGCCGCGCCTGGGTGGAGGGGCACCGGGTCGAGCTGCGCGACGTGGAGCGCGGGGCGCGGATCTGCCTTGTGGCCGAAACACGCATCGTCGAGCCCGGGCCGGAGGGCAGCCACGTGCTGCGCAACGGGCCGTTCATGCGCCGCTTCCTCGACGGCTACTACCCGATGCGGGTGACGATGCGGGTGGACATGCCCGGCCACAGGCTCGAGCTGCTCGGCACGGAGCCGGGACCGGAGACGGGCTTCCGGGCGGAGGAGCGGGACGGCGCGCTGGCCTGGGACGTGTGGTTCGAGGGCGAGCTGCGCACCGCCGTCCGCTTCAGGGTGCGCTGAACCGCTCCGCCCACCACAACCGCGCGCGCAGCCCCCAGGGCGTGGTGTAGCCGGTCTCGACGAAGCGGATGCGGCCCGCCCCATCGACCACCAGGTGCAGCGGCACCCCCTTCACCCCAAGCCCGGCGACCAGGCGTCCGTCCGGGTCGTTCACCACGGGCAGCTCCACTCCCTCCCCGGCGAGGAAGGCGCGCACCGCCCCATCATCCCCCGACCTCCAGGCGATGCTGACCATGGGCACGTCACGCGCCAGCCCCGCCATGCCGGAAAGCTCCATGCGACAGACCGGGCACCAGCTGCCCCAGACATGCACGACGAAGCCCCGCCCGGACAAGTCCGCCGTATCGACCGCTTGCCCCGCCAGGGTCTGACCGGTCAGGCGGGGCAGCGTCTCGCTCGTCATCTCGGGCGCGTGCCAGGCGCGCAGGGCAAGGATGACGGCAAGCAGCACGAAGGCCTCCAGCGACCAGCGCAGCAGCCGTGAGCGGAGAGGGCGTTTTTCTTGCGACATATCGAGCTATGATGCGGCAATGAGCCGCGTCAAGCCATCCATCCTCGCCGTCACCCCCCTCGCCCGGACCCGCATCTTCGAGGTCGAGGAGGTGCACCTGCGCTTTTCCAACGGGGTCGAGACCCGTTACGAGCGCCTAGTGGGCAGCCCGAACGGCGCGGTGCTGACCGTGGCACTCAACGCCGCCGGCGAGGTGCTGCTGATCCGCGAATACGCCGTCGGTCTGCACCGCTACGAACTCGGCCTGCCGAAGGGCCGGATCGAGGGCGGTGAATCACCGCTTGCGGCCGGGGTACGGGAACTGCGCGAGGAAACCGGTTTCGGCGCTCACCGCGCCGAGCTTTTGGGCGAGCTGACCCTCGCCCCCGGCTACAGCACCCAGCGCACCTTTGTGGTGCTCGCACGCGACCTACACCACGCACCCTTGCCGGGCGACGAACCGGAGCCGATCGAGGTCGTCCCCTGGCCGCTCGAACGGCTCGGGGAGCTGATCGGCCTGCCCGAGTGCAGCGAGGCCCGCACCCTGGCCGCGCTGTTCATGACCCGCGAGCGCCTCGCCAGCGAGGGCCGGGGATGAGTCGAGCACCTCTCCCCGAAGGGGCCTCGGGCAGGACGCCCGAGGGAGGCGAGGGCCGGATGAAGATCGACGACGCGCTGCTCGAGGCCGTGCGCCGGCTGGCCTTGGAGGCCGGCGAGGCCATCATGCGCATCTATGCCGGGGAGTTCGATATTGTCGCCAAGAGCGACCATACCCCGGTCACCGCGGCGGATCTCGCCGCCCACCGCCTGATCGAGGCCCGCCTGCGCGAACTCGCCCCCGGGCTGCCGGTGCTGTCCGAGGAGGGGGCGGACATCCCCTATGCCACCCGCCGGCAGTGGCCGCAGTACTGGCTGGTCGACCCGCTCGACGGCACCCGCGAGTTCATCAAGCGCAACGGCGAGTTCACCGTCAACATCGCCCTGATCGACGGCCAGGAGGCGGTGCTCGGCGTGGTTCACGCGCCTGCCCTCGGCGTCACCTATGGCGCCCGGCGCGGCGGCGGGGCGTGGAAGTGGGCGGACTCCCAACCGCTGCGCATCCACGCCCGCCCCCGGGCGGCCACCCCGCCCTGCGTGGCCGCCAGCCGCTCGCACGGCAGCAGCCGCATCCAGGCCTACCTCGACGCCCTCGGCGAGCACACCCGGCTGTCCATGGGCAGTGCGCTCAAATCCTGCCTGGTGGCGGAAGGCACCGCGGACCTCTATCCCCGCCTCGGCCCCACCTCCGAATGGGACACCGCCGCCGCCCAGTGCATCGTCGAGGAGGCGGGCGGCTTTGTCACCGACACCGCCATGCGCCGCCTGCGCTACAACAGCAAGGAATCGCTGCTCAACCCGGAGTTCTTCGTGTTCGGCGACGCGGGCATCGACTGGTCGTCCTTTTTGCCCGAACCCTGAGAAGATGCTAAAAAGGCCAGACGCAACAAACACCTAGGGAGGGGTTGCTGCGATGGCGCGCGAAGAACCGGGCTTACCTTCGCTCCATGTGCTGCTGGAGCAGATGGCCGATGCCACCTACCTGCTCGACCCCGAGACCTCGAACATCCTGTGGTGCAACCGGGCAGGGCACGAGGACCTCGGGCTCGATGCCGACGAGGTGCTGAACCACTCCGTCCTCAGCCTGCAGAAGGACGTCACCGGCCTGCCGCAATGGTCGGAGATCGCCGCGGTCATCCGCGGAGCCCCCTGCTATACCTTCCTCGGCCGCCACCGCCACAAGGACGGCAGCGAGGTCCCGGTCGAGGTCTGCACCACCCATTTCGTCGACCACGGCCGGGAATACTTCCTCTCCGTCGCCCGCAACGTCAGCAAGCGCCTGGCCCTCGAGCAGGACCTCCACACCCGCGACCACCGGCTCTGGTTCGCCCTCAACGAGGCGATGGACGGCATGTGGGACTGGGACGTTATCACCAACGGCGTGTTCTTCAGCCCGCAGCTCAAGCGCATGCTCGGCTACGGGCCGGACGAGATGCCGCCGCACGTGGAGACCTGGAGCCGGAACATCCATCCCGAGGACCGCGACCAGGTCCTGTTCCTGCTCGACGAGCACCTCAAGGGGCGGCGCCTCCGTTACGAGGCCGAGTATCGCCTGCGCAACCGCAACGGCCACTACCTATGGGTGCACGACCGCGGCAAGATCTGCGAGCGCGACGAGCAGGGCAACCCGACGCGCATGGTCGGCATGGTGCAGAACATCACCGAGCGCAAGCTGCTTGAGGCAAGGCTGGAGAGCCTGGCCCACGTCGACGAGCTCACCCGGCTGCCCAACCGCCGCGCAGCCATGCTGCAGCTGGAGAAGCTGCTGGCCCTGAGCGAGCGCACAGGGCATCCCCTCTGCCTTGGTATCATCGACATCGATCACTTCAAGGCCATCAACGACCAGCATGGCCACGCCAAGGGCGACCAGGTGCTCGAACGCGTCGCCCAAACGCTGCGGGACACCCTCCGGCGCTCCGACCAGATCTTCCGCTGGGGCGGCGAGGAGTTCCTGCTGATCCTGCCGGATACCGGCCCGGACGAAGGGGAGTACCTGTCCGCCCGGCTGCACCAGCAGGTCGCGGCCCTCGACTGGCCGGGCAGCCTGGGCATCGCCCCGGTCACGATCAGCATCGGCATCGCCTGCCACGCCACCGCGCGCGGCCAGGCAGAACGGCTCTTCTCCCTGGCCGACGCGGCGCTCTATCGCGCCAAGGAACTCGGACGCAACCGCACCTGTTTCGCCGACGAGGGCCGGGAAACCGAAGACGCCTGAGGGACCCGCGACACGACTGGATCAGACCTGGCGCGCGCGCAGGCCGAGCTTCTCGTTGTCCCAGGTCGCCAGGTACTCGTCGGTCGGCGACAGCTGCAGGTGGAAGCCCTGCTTGCGCAGGTTGGTCATCACCGTCACCACGTCCTCGCGCGCAAGCCTGCGCTCCGGCGTCAGGCGAAGGCGCATGGCCTCCTCGGGCTCGCGCCCCATGCGCTGGCGCAGGGCCTCGGGAACCTCGTCATACGGCATGTCGGCGCGCAGGTAGAGGTACATGCCGTCCTTCAGGCGGCTGCGGTAAATGATGCAGTCGATGGCGTCGCTCATGGGGTCGATTGAAAGATGAACCGTGGGGCGGGAGTGTACCACCTCCCGCACGACCTCCCCGCCGCATTGCTTAAACCATGATCTTCTGTTGAACTGCGACGATCGGCAGATAAAGGCGACAGAGCCCCTTGGCCAGTCCGTCATGATCAAGCAATCCAAGAGACTGGCCGCCCTCGGCCTGGCATGGCTGATCGGCATGGCCGAGGCAGCGCCGTTGAACAGCGAGGCGAGGGCGTTGTTCGCCGAGCATGGTCCGGTACGCCTGTGCGTTGATCCCGACTGGAAACCGTTCGAGTTCATCGACGCCGAGGGCCGCCACCAGGGCATGGCCGCCGACCTCTGGCGCATCATGAGCGAGCGCACCGGCATTGAGACGCGGCTGATCCCGACCCGGACCTGGCAGGAGTCGCTCGAACTGGCCCAGCGCCGCGAGTGCGACGTGTTCACGCTCGCCATGGCCACCCCCGAGCGTCAGGCGTACATGAGCTTCACCCGCCCCTACCTGCGCTACCCCTTCGTCATCGCCACGCGCAGCGAGGCGCCAATGATCCGGAGCATCGAGGAGGTGCTCGACAAGCCGCTCGCCGCGGTCCGGGGCTACGCCTACACCGAGCTGCTGAAGGCCCGCCACCCCGGCATCCACTTCATCGAGGTCGACAACCTCGCCGAAGGACTCGAACAGGTCCGGAATGGCCGGGCCTACGGCATGATCGACTCGCTGGCCACGATCTCCAACGCCATCCAGCTCCAACGCCTGCACGAGCTCAAGGTGGCCGGCCGCCTCGCCGACCACTGGGAGCTTGCGATCGGTGTGCGCAACGACCGACCCGAGTGGCTGCCGATCTTCGAGGCGGCGACCGGCACGCTGACGCCGGAAGACTTCCGCGCGGCCGAGAACCGCTGGCTCGCTGCGTGGGTCGAGCAGCCGGCAGACGAACGCCTGATCCGCGCATTGGCCGCGCTGGCTGTCCTGGCCATGCTGGCCCTGCTCTTGGTGCTGTGGCGCCATCGCCTGCTGAGCCGGCATGCGCTGCAGATGCGGGCCGCCCACCGGCGCATCGCCGACCAGGCCGCGCACCTGCACGAGAGCGAGCAGCGCTTCGAGCAGCTGGCCGAGCAGAGCCGCACCGTCGCCTGGGAGGTGGACGCCGAAGGGCGCTACACCTACGTCAGCCCGTCGGTGGAGGCCGTGTTCGGCTACCGCGCGGATGAGATCGTCGGCCACAAGTTTTTCTACGATCTACACCCCGAACCGGGCAGGGAGGCCTTCAAGCAGATGGGTTACGAGGTCCTGGCCCGCAAGGAGCGCCTGGTGGACTTCGAGAACCCCATCCTGACCAAAGGCGGGAACATCATCTGGGTCAACTCCAGCGGCCTGCCCCTGCTGGACGAAGGGGGCAGGGTGCTGGGCTTCCGCGGCAGCGACACCGACGTCACCGCGCGCAAGCAGGCCGAGCAGGCGCTGCGGGCGGCGGAGGACAACTTCCGCCTGCTGGTCGAGAACATCCAGAGCGCCGTCTTCAGCATTACCCCCGACGGAACCTTCCTCTACGCCTCGCCGAGCTGGGTCGACATGATCGGCTACCACCCGGACGAGGTCGTGGGGACCAACTTCCGCCGCTATGTCCACCCGGAGGACATCCCGCTCTGCGAGGCCACCCTGCGGGCCGCGGTGGTGACCGGCCAGATCCCGCCGGCGGTGGAGTACCGCGTGTTCCACAAGGAAGGCGGCATGCGCTGGCATCGCACCGTCGTCGCACCGGCGAAGGACGGGCGCAGCGGCATCATGACCTTCGTGGGCAATGCGGTGGATGTCACCACCGACCACGCACTGCGCGCCGAACTCCAGCACCAGGCGACCCACGATCCTCTCACCGGCGCGGCGAACCGGCGCCTGTTCATGGAAGTGCTCGAGCGCGAGATCGCGCGCAGCCAGCGCCATGGTCCGCCGCTTGCCGTGCTGATGCTCGACCTCGACCACTTCAAGCGCGTGAACGACAGTTACGGCCATGCCGCCGGCGACCAGACACTCAGGATCTTCGTCGACCGCTGCCGCGTAACCCTGCGCGAGAGCGACTGGCTGGGCCGCCTCGGCGGCGAGGAGTTCGGCGCACTCCTGCCGGATACCGGAACCGACGAAGCGCTGGCCGTGGCCGAGCGCCTGCGCCAGGCGATCGCCGACCAGCCCTTCCGCATCGCCGACCAGCCCTTCCGCATCGAGGATGGCGCGGCCATCCGCATCACCACCAGCATAGGCCTGGCCCTGGCCGGGGAAGACGACACGGCGGACAGCCTGCTCGCCCGCGCGGATGCCGCGCTCTACGCGGCCAAGCAGGCCGGACGCGACAGGGCGGTCCTCATATCGTCCGCCCCAGGGCCAACACCCCCCTCCTGACCGCCCTGCGGAGGCTCCATGTCGCGCCTCTCCCACACCACCGGCCAAAAAGACAAAACCCCGCCGAAGCGGGGTTCTCAGTGTCGTCAGGGACCCTCTACGGGCCGGGGCGATCAGCCCTTGTGGTAGTCCCACACCTTTTGCACTTCGTTCTTGGAGCCGAGGATGACCGGCACGCGCTGGTGCAGCTTGGTCGGGGCCATCTCCATGATGCGCTCGTAGCCGGTGATGGACATGCCGCCGGCCTGCTCGACGATCATGGACATCGGGTTGGCCTCATACATCAGGCGCAGCTTGCCGCCCTTGTCGCGGGTCTTGCTGTCGATCGGGTACATGAAGATGCCGCCGCGGGTGAGGATGCGGTGCACCTCGGCCACCATCGAGGCGACCCAGCGCATGTTGTAGCGCTTGCCCAGCGGGCCGGTCTCGCCGGCGATGCAGTCGGCGACGTACTTCTGCACCGGCGCTTCCCAGAAGCGCTGGTTGGACATGTTGATGGCGAACTCGGCGGTGTCGGCCGGGATGGTGATGTTCGGATGGGTGAGCATGAACTCGCCCACGTCCTTGTCCAGAGTGAAGCCGTTCACACCGTTGCCGGTGGTCAGGATCATGATGGTGGACGGGCCGTAGATGCAGTAGCCGGCCGCGACCTGCTCGGTACCCGCCTGCAGGAAGTCCTGCTCGGTCGGGTTGGCCACGCCTTCCGGCGCGCGCAGGACGGAGAAGATGGTGCCGACGGTGACGTTCACGTCGATGTTGGAGGAGCCGTCCAGCGGGTCGTACACGCACAGGTACTTGCCGCGGCGGGCGGTCGCCGGCAGGTTGTAGACCTCGTCCATTTCCTCGGAGGCCAGCGCGGCCACCTGACCACCCCGCATCAGGGTGTTGGTGAATACGTCGTTGGTGATGATGTCCAGCTTCTTCTGGGTCTCGCCCTGCACGTTCTCGGTCTCGGCGGAGCCGAGCACGCCGATCAGGTTGCCCTTGTTGACGTAGCTGGAGATGACCTTGCACGCGCTGACGATGTCGTTCATCAGCAGGGTGAAGTCGCCGGTCGCGCCAGCGTGGGTACGCTGGTTCTCGATCAGGAAATGGGTGAGGCTGGTGCCGAGCTGCATGCCGAACTCCTTAGGGTGAGGGCAATATCTTGGAAATGTAACCCCGGCATAATAGCTTTGAGCCTTGCCAGCGACAATCGAAAGCCCCCGATGCCCCGCAACATCCTCTATGCCCAGTCCGGCGGCGTGACCGCCGTCATCAATGCCTCCGCCTGTGGCGTGATCGAGACCGCGCGCCGACATCCGGAGGCCTTCGGCAAGGTCCTGGCCGCGCGCGACGGCATCCTCGGCGTGCTGCACGAGGACCTGTACGACCTTTCGCTCGAGGACGCCGACCAGATCGCCGCGCTGCGCCATACCCCCGGCGGGGCGTTCGGCTCCTGCCGGGTCGACCTGGACGATCCCGCGGACCACCCGGAGCAGTACGAACGCCTGCTCGAGGTGCTGCGGGCGCACGACATCGGCACCTTTTGCTACAACGGCGGCGGCGGTTCCATGCTCACCGCGGCCAAGGTGGCGCGCTTCGCCCGCGCGCGTGGGCTGGATCTGACCGTCATTGGCATTCCCAAGACCATCGACAACGACCTGCCGCAGACCGACACCAGCCCCGGTTTCGGCTCGGCCGCCAAGTACATCGCCACCAGCGTGCGCGAGGTCAGCCTGGACCTTGCGGCGATGGCGGGGACCTCGACCAAGGTCTTTATCCTCGAGGTCATGGGGCGCCACGCAGGCTGGCTGGCGGCCGCCGCCGGCCTCGCGTTCGAGGATGTCGACGATTCCCCGCTGATCCTGCTCTTGGCCGAGGTCGATTTCGACGAGGCACGCTTCCTCGCCAGGCTGGACGAGGTCGTGGCCAGGCATGGCTGGTGCATCGTGGTCGCCGCCGAGGGACTGATGTGCGGCGACCAGTTCTGCGCCCAGGCTGCCACCAGCCCGACCTTCGGCCACGAGCAGCTCGGCGGCCTGGCCCCGCGCCTCGCCCAACTCACCCGCGGGCGCGGCTACAAGACCCACTGGGCGGTGTCCGACTACTTCCAGCGTTCCGCCCGCCACCTCGCCTCGCGCGTGGACGTCGAGCAGGCCTACGCCTGCGGCGCCGCGGCGGTCAGCCTCGCGCTGGAGGGGCGCACCGACGTGATGGTCGCCATCCGCCGCACCTCGGATGAGCCCTACCTGTGGACCCTCGAAGGCGTGCCGCTGGAGGCGGTGGCCGACGTGGAGCTGCCGGTACCTGCGGACTACATCCGGGCCGATGGCTACGGCATCACCGCCGCGGCGCGCCGCTACCTGCGCCCCCTGATCCAGGGCGAGGACATCCCCCCCTTCCGCGACGGCCTGCCCGCCTTTGCCGAACTGCGCCTGGCGCGCGTGGCGAAAAGGCTGCCGCCATGGACGGGCAAACCCTAAGTCCATGGGCTACAGTTGGTTCGTCGGCACCATCGGAAGTGGACGAGCCATGCAGGACCTTTGCGGCTACTTTGACCTCACAGGGCAGAGCCTGTGGCTGGACAACCTCTCCCGCGCCCTCCTCCTCGAGGGCAGGCTGAAGCAGGCCATCGACCAGCTCGGCATCCGCGGGGTGACCTCCAACCCCAGCATCCTCGACCGGGCCCTGCGCGAAACGCCCGCCTACTACCGCGCGGACCTGCGCAACCTCTACCGCGAGCATGGCGACGCCGAGGCCGTCTACGAGCGGCTGGTCGCGCGCGACGTGCAGCTGGCCTGCGACCTGCTCACCCCCGTGTGGGAGGCGGGCGAAGGGTGGGATGGCTATGTCAGCTGGGAGGTCTCGCCGCATCTCGCGCACGATGTGGAGGGCACCGTGGCCGCGGCCGCGCGCCTGCGCGGATTGGCTGGGCGCGACAACCTGATGATCAAGGTGCCGGCCACCGCGGCGGGCGTGCGGGCCTTCGCGGAGCTGGTCGCGCAAGGCGTCAGCGTCAACGTCACCCTGATCTTCGGCCTGCCCCAGCTGGAAGCCGTGTTCCGCGCCTATCTGGACGGGTTGCGGCGCTGGATCGCCGGTGGCGGCGAACCGCGGGCGGTACGTTCTGTGGCCAGCATCTTTCTCTCCCGCGTCGATACCCTAGTGGATACCCGTCTGGAGGCCATCGGCACGCCTCAGGCCCTCGCCCTGCGCGGCCGCGCCGCGCTCGCCCTGGCCGCCCGCAGCCAGGCCCTCTACGTGAAGATCTTCCACGGCCCCGAATTCGCCGATCTGCGCGCCGTCGGGTCCCGCCCGCAGACCCCGCTGTGGGCCAGCACCGGCACCAAAAACCCGGCCTACAGCGATCTGCTGTATGTGGAGCCCCTCATGTGGCCGGAGACCATCAACACCCTGCCGGACACCACCCTCGCCGCCCTGGCCGATCACGGCCGGATCGAGCGCCACGCGGCGGCCGATCTGGCGCAGGAAGAGGCGCATGTCGCACGCCTTGCCGGGCTCGGCATCGATCTCGACGGCGCCGTGGCCGCGCGCCTGCAGGAGGACGGGCTGGCCCTGTTCCGGGACAGCTACGACCGCCTGCTCGCCTTGGTCGCCACGGCCGCCCCGCCATCGGCGCCATGACCACCGTGAGCGAGGCACCCACGGGCGCCGCCCCCGCGCCTCCCCGCCAGCTCGGCTCGACGGTCAACCGCATCGCCGGCACCGCCGCACTGGTGCTGACCCTGGCGGTGAGCGCGCTCACCTTCGTGTTCGGCTACCAGTACCAGATCGGCGCCCTGCAGACCGAGGCCGTACTGCAGGCCCGCCTGCTTGGCGAGGCGGCCGGCGGGAAGAAGGTCCCGGCCGACTTGGGCGGCCTCGTCCCCCTGTTCCTGCGCGATACGCTGCACGGTGGAGCGGAGCACCGTGCGTTGCTGAACACGCGCGGCGATACGGTCACGAAGGCGGGGCAGGCGCCCCGCCCCCCCGTCATCAGGCACCGGGTACCGATCCTCGTCGAGCAGCAGGTGATCGGCATGGTAAGCCTGGAGCGCTCGCTGCGCCCGCTGCTGATCGTCTCCGCCCTCATGCTCTTGCCGGGGGCCTTCCTCGGCTTCCTGCTCTACCACCTGCTGCGCCTCTACCCCCTGCGCACCCTGCGCTTTGCCCTGCAGGAGATCGCCGAGCGACGCCAGGCCGAGGACCGGCTGCAGCAGTCGCTCTCCTTGTTCGCCGCCACCCTTGAATCCACCGCCGACGGCATCCTGGTGGAGGATGGCCAGGGGCGGATGGTGGTGGGCAACCAGCGCCTGATGGCGATGTGGCGGCTGCCGGCCCCGATCGGCGAGATCGACAATGAGGAGGCCTGGTCGCTGATCCTGCGCCAGCTGCGCGAGCCCAACCACTTCCTGCGGATACGGCGTGAACTGGCCGCCGAGCCCGAGCGCGAGGGCCGCGAAACCCTTGAGCTGATCGATGGCCGGGTATTCGAATGGCACTCCCGCCCCGAGTGGGTGGAGGGGATGGCCATCGGCCGGGTGTCGAGCTTTCGTGATGTGAGCGAACGACGCCGGGCCGAGGCCCTGATGGCGGTGGAGAAGCGCGTGCTGGAGATGGTGGTCGGCGGCGAGCCGATCGCGGCGGCGATGACCGAGCTGGCACGCAGCCTGGAGGAACTCTCCGGGCAGATGTTCTGCGCCATCCTGTTCCGCGAGAGCGAGGAGGCCACCACCTTCAGCATCTCCACCGGCCGCGGCCTGCCCAAGACCTATGCCGAGATCCTCGCCGCCGAACCTTCGGTCATTCCTGTACGCTGCTGCGATGCCCGCATGCCCTTGCCGGACCTCCCCGACATCCTCCAGGACGGCCGCTGGGCGACCTATCGCCGCTTTGTCGGCGGATTCGACGTCATTCCCCATGCGGTCACGCCCGTCATTTCCTCCAGCGGCCATTTCCTCGGCCTGATCCTGCAGCACTACCGGCCAGGCACGGCCGCGCCCCCGCAGGATGCCGAGCTGATCCGCATCGGCAACAACCTCGCCTCCATCGCCATCGAGCGCCGCCAGGCCGAGGAGCGACTGGACCACCTGGCCCATTACGACCCGCTCACCGGCCTGCCCAACCGCAGCCTGTTCCACGAGCGGCTCGAGCGCGCCCTGGTGCGCGCCAGCCGCAGCGGCCACCAGGTCGCGGTGATGTTCCTCGACCTGGACCGCTTCAAGATGATCAACGACACCCTGGGGCACGAGGCGGGCGATGCGCTGCTCAAGACCGTGGCCCAGCGGCTGCGCACCTGCGTGCGGATGGAGGATACCGTCGCCCGTCTGGGTGGGGATGAGTTCACCATCATCCTGGAGAACATCACCCATGTGGATGACGTGGCCCAGGTCGCCCACAAGATCATCGACGCCCTGGCGCCCTCGATGCAGGTCAGCGGACACGAGGTGTTCGCCACCACCAGCATCGGCATCGCCCTCTACCCCACGGACGGGGAGCGCATCGAGGATCTGCTGAAGAATGCCGACACCGCGATGTACCAGGCCAAGGACCGGGGGCGCAACACCCACCAGTTCTACTCGCCGGAGATGAACCAGCGCACCCTTGAGCACCTGGAGCTCGAGAACGCCCTGCGCCGCGCGCTGGAGCGCGGTGAATTCCTGCTCTACTACCAGCCGAAGCTGGACCTGCAAACCGGCCTGGTCTGCGGTGCGGAGGCCCTGCTGCGCTGGCAACGGCCGGAGGTGGGGCTGGTCCCGCCGGGCGTGTTCGTGCCGCTTTTGGAGGAGACCGGCCTCATCGACCAGGTCGGCGAATGGCTGCTGCACGCGGCCTGCGCACAGAACAAGGCCTGGCAGGATGCAGGCCTGCCGAAGGTCAGGGTGGCGATCAACCTGTCCGCCCGCCAGTTCCTGCGCACCGACATCGAAGCCATCGTGCGGCGGGCCCTGGACGAGACGGGGCTCGACCCCGCCTTCATCGAGCTCGAGGTCACCGAGAGCATGCTCATGCTCGATCCCGGGCATGCCGCCCAGGTGCTGCTGCGCATCCAGGCGATGGGGGTCCGCCACATCGACATCGACGACTTCGGCACCGGCTACTCGTCGCTCGCCTACATCAAGCGCTTCCCCATCAGCGCGGTGAAGATCGATCAGTCCTTCGTACGCGGCATCCCGCACGACGAGGAGGACGCCGCCATCGCCAGCGCCGTGGTCGCCATGGCCCACTCCCTGCGCATGCGCGCCATCGCCGAGGGGGTGGAGAACGACGCCCAGCTCGCCTACCTGCGCGCACTGGGTTGCGACGAGATCCAGGGCTACCACTTCAGCAGGCCCCTGACCGCCGAGGCGTTCAGGGAACTGCTCGGCCGGCAGGCCGGACAAGCCGACGCGCAGCGCCTGTAGCAGGCGCAGGGGTGCCCCGGATGCCGCTCAACGCGGGCTTCCGAACGAATGGAGGAGGGAGGGCTTGTTCGCCCCTCCCCTGGAGGGGCTCAGACCGGCGGCAAGTCCGGAATGGGCGCCTCCCCGCCCTTCCCCGCCTCGGTCGCGCCATGCAGGACATCTTCCCCGCCGAAGTTCATGCGCCACTCCAGGTCGCGGCGGGAGTCGCACTGGCGCAGCGCCTCCTCCTTGCTGATCAAGCCCTGCTGGTAGAGGTCGAACAGGGCCTGGTCGAAGGTCTGCATGCCGGTGATGCCACCCTTGGCCATGATGGCGGGGATCTCGTCCACCCGGCCGCGGCGGATCAGGTCGCTGATGTAGGGCGAATTGAGCAGCACCTCGACCGCCGGCAGGCGCTTGCCGTCCACCCCCATCACCAGGCGCTGGGAGATGATGGCCTTGAGGTTGAGCGAAAGGTCCATCAGCAGTTGATCGCGCGCCTCGGGGGGGAAGAAGCGCAGCACACGGTCGAGCGCCTGGTAGCTGTTGGTGGAGTGCAGGGTGGAGAGGCACAGGTGGCCGGTGTCGGCGAAGGCGATGGCGTGGCTCATCGTCTCCTTGTCGCGGATCTCGCCGATCAGGATCACGTTCGGCGCCTCGCGCATCGCCTCCTTCAAGGCGCTGGCGTAGGAGTGGGTGTCCACCCCGACCTCGCGCTGGTTGATGATGGAGCGGCCGTGCCTGAAGGCGAACTCCATCGGGTCCTCGATGGTCAGCACATGGCCGGTGCGGTTCTTCACCCGGTGGTCGATCATGGCGGCGAGGGTGGAGGACTTGCCCGAGCCGGTGGCGCCGACCACCAGGACCAGCCCGTGGCTCTCCATCACCAGGTCCCGCAGATGCAGCGGCAGGCGCAGCTCCTCGAAGCTCGGGATGCGCTCCTTGATATGGCGGATGACCGCCGCGATCTCGCCGCGCTGCATGAACACGTTGACGCGGAAACGGCCGTGCCCCTCGATCGAAACCGCGAGGTTGAGCTCCAGCTCCTTCTCGAAACGGGCAATCTGCTCGGGCGAGAGGATAGGGAAGATGATCCGCTGCGTGCCACCGGGCGGCAGCGGGGACTGGCCGACCGGGCGCATCTCGCCCTCGATCTTGATCTGCGGCGGGGCGCCGGTGGTGAAGAACAGGTCGGAGCCGCCGCGTTCGGAGAGCAGCCTGAGGTAGGGGTCGAGTTGCAGGGTAGCGCCAGGGACGTCGTTGCTCATGCCGCCTTACCCCATCCGCAGGCCGGCACCGGCCCCCTCGCCATCGTCCTTGAAGCTGATGCTCTCGGTGTCGGCCATCAGGTCGCGGGTGCGGCCGCGCTGGCTGTGCAGCTTGATGGCCAGGCGCAGGTCGTTGACGGAATCGGCGTTGCGCAGGGCCTCCTCGAAGCTGATCTTGCCTGCCTCGTACAGGTCGAACAGGGCCTGGTCGAAGGTCTGCATGCCGTGCTCGCGCGAGCGCTTCATCAGGTCCTTCATGTCGTGCACCTTGCCCTGGAAGATCAGGTCGGACATCAGCGGGGTGTTGATCAGCACCTCGACCGCCGGCACCCGGCCCTTGTTGTCCTCGGTGCGGCACAGGCGCTGGGAGACCACGGCCTTGAGGTTGAGCGAGAGGTCCATCAACAGCTGGGCGCGGCGCTCCTCGGGGAAGAAGTTGATGATGCGGTCGAGCGCTTGGTTGGTGTTGTTGGCATGCAGGGTGGACAGGCACAGGTGGCCGGTCTCGGCGAAGGCGATGGCGTGGTTCATTGTCTCGCGATCGCGGATCTCGCCGATCAGGATCACGTCCGGCGCCTGGCGCAGCGTGTTCTTCAGCGCCACCTCATAGCTTTCGGTGTCCACCCCGACCTCGCGCTGGGTCACCAGGCACTTCTTGTGCTTGTGGACGAACTCGATCGGGTCCTCGATGGTGACGATGTGTCCCTGACTGTTCTCGTTACGGTAGTCCACCATCGAGGCGAGCGAGGTGGACTTGCCCGAGCTGGTGGCGCCGACGAAGATCACCAGACCACGCTTGGTCATGGCAAGTTCGCGCAGGATGCCGGGCAGTTGCAGTTCCTCGAAGTTGGGGATGTCGGCGCGGATCAGGCGCAGCACCATGCCCACCGAGCCGCGCTGGGTGAAGGCGTTGACGCGGAAGCGCGCCACCCCGGGCAGGGAGATGGCAAAGTTGATCTCGTGCCGGGCTTCGAACTCCGCGGTCTGCTTGTCGTTCATGATGGAACGGGTCAAGAGGTCGCAATGGGTGTTCGACAGGGACTGGGTGGTGAGCGCCGTCACCAAGCCGTTGAGTTTGACGGAAGGCGGTGCGCCGGCGGTGATGAACAGGTCGGAGGCGCCGTTCTCCACCATCCGCCGCAGCAGGTCGTGGATGTAGCCGATGGCCTGATTGCGATCCATGACGGTGCTCCTTAGAAGTCAGCCTTGTTGGCGGCTGCCGAGCGGGCCGTCTCACGGGTGATGGTATTGCGCGCCACCAGCTCCTTGAGGTTCTGGTCGAGGGTCTGCATGCCGTGCTGCTGGCCGGTCTGGATGGCCGAGTACATCTGCGCGATCTTGTTCTCGCGGATCAGGTTGCGGATCGCCGGGGTGCCGATCATGATCTCGTGCGCCGCCACCCGGCCGCCGCCGACCTTCTTGAGCAGGGTCTGTGAGATGACCGCGCGCAGGGACTCGGACAGCATGGCGCGCACCATGTCCTTCTCCGCCGCCGGGAACACGTCGATGATCCGGTCGATGGTCTTGGCCGCGCTGGAGGTGTGCAGGGTGCCAAACACCAGGTGGCCGGTCTCGGCGCCGGTCAGGGCCAGACGGATGGTCTCCAGGTCGCGCATCTCGCCCACCAGGATCACGTCCGGGTCCTCGCGCAGGGCCGAGCGCAGGGCATTGGAGAAGCTGTGGGTGTCGCGGTGCACCTCGCGCTGGTTGATCAGCGCCTTCTTGCTCTGGTGGACGAACTCGATCGGGTCCTCGATGGTAAGGATGTGCGAGTACTCGTTCTCGTTGATGTGGTTGATCATCGCTGCCAGGGTGGTGGACTTACCCGAGCCGGTCGGCCCCGTCACCAGCACGATGCCGCGCGGCTGGTCGGCAATCTCCTTGAAGATCTTGGGCGCAGCCAGGTCCTCGAGCGACAGCACCTTGCTCGGAATGGTGCGGAACACCGCGCCCGCACCCCGGTTCTGCACGAAGGCGTTGACACGGAAGCGGGCAAGGCCCGGGATCTCGAACGAGAAGTCGGTCTCGAGGTTGTCCTCGTACTCCTTGCGCTGCTTGTCGTTCATGATGTCGTACACCATGCCGTGCACGTCCTTGTGCTGCAGCGCCGGGGCGTTGATGCGGCGGATATCGCCGTCCACGCGGATCATCGGGGGTTCGCCGGCGGAGAGATGCAGGTCGGAGGCCCCGTTCTTCACCGAGAAGGCCAGCAAGGTTTCAATATCCATGGCGTACCCTGAACGAAGGATGAGAATTCAACGATGACTGAAGGTACTTCGGCCACACGCCGCGTGCAACCGGCCGCGGACACCGAATGCGCGGGACTCCGCGCGGTGCGGGAGCGCCTGGCGTGCGCCCTGGCGGAGGCCGGACGGGCGCCGGACGGTGCGCGTCTGGTGGCGGTCAGCAAGACCGTGCCCGCCGCACGCCTGCGGGAGGTGTTCGCCTGCGGCCAGCGGGCCTTCGGCGAGAGCTACGTGCAGGAGGCCCTGGCGAAACAGGAGGCGCTCGCCGACCTCCCCATCGAGTGGCACTTCATCGGCCCGCTGCAGTCCAACAAGACCCGCCCGGTGGCCGAACGCTTTGCCTGGGTGCACAGCGTGGACCGGCTGCGCATCGCCGAACGGTTGAGTGCACAAAGGCCTGCGGATTTACCGCCCTTGAACGTCTGCCTTCAGGTGAACATCGACCGCGAAGCGACCAAGTCCGGCGTGGCCCCGGAGGAGGTGAGCGACCTCGCGCAGGCCGTGGCGCGGCTGCCGCGCCTTGCCTTGCGCGGCCTGATGGCCATCCCCGCCCCCACCGGCGATCCTCTCAGGCAGCACGACAGCTTCCGCCGCGTGCGTGCGCTGTTCGATCGGCTGCGGGCAGAGGGGCTGCCGCTGGACACCCTGTCGATGGGCATGTCCGACGACCTCGAAGCCGCCGTGCTCGAGGGGGCCACCCTGGTGCGCGTGGGCAGCGCCATCTTTGGTGCGCGCCCGCGCCCTGACCACTGACCACTGACTTTCTGCTAGTCTCCATCCACCGAAAACCGCATCCAGGACACCATGAACGACAAACCCCAGATTGCCTTCATCGGCGGCGGCAACATGGCCCGCGCCCTGGTGGGCGGACTGATCCGCAACGACCATCCGGCGGAGCGCCTGTGCGTCGCCGACCCCCATGCCGAGGCCCGCGCCCAGCTCGAAGGGCTCGGAGTGTGCACCCTGGCCGACAACCTCAAGGCCGTCGAGCAGGCCCAGGTCGTCGTCCTCGCCGTCAAGCCGCAGGCGCTCGGCCCCGTGGCGCGCGAACTGGCGCCCGCCCTGCGCCCCGATCAGCTGGTGATCTCGATCGCCGCCGGGGTGCGGGTGGCGACCCTGCGCCGCTGGCTGGGCGGCCATGATCGCATCGTGCGCGCCATGCCCAACACCCCGTCGCTGGTGCAAGCCGGGGCGACCGGCCTGTTCGCCCCGGCCGAGGTCAGCGCCGCCGAGCGCGCCCTGGCCGAGTCCATCCTGCGTGCCGTCGGCACCACGGTGTGGGTGGAGCAGGAGGGCCTGATCGATGCCGTGACCGCCCTCTCGGGCAGCGGCCCGGCCTATGTGTTCCTGGTCATGGAGGCCATGCAGGCGGCAGGTGAGCAGCTCGGCCTGGATGCCGCCACCGCGCGCCTTTTGACGCTCGAAACCGTGCTCGGCGCCGCGCGCCTGGCGCTCGAATCCCAGGACGATCCCGCCGTGTTACGCGCCCGGGTGACCTCGCCCGGCGGCACCACCGAACGCGGCATCGCCGTACTCGAAGCGGCGGGCCTGCGGCAGGGTTTTGCGGACGCGCTCAAGGCCGCCTTTGAGCGCGCCGACGAGCTCGGCACGCTGCTGGACCAGGCCTAGGGGAGGCTTGCACAACGTTATCGCGGCGACACGCCCCACGGATCCAGCGAGGCCGCGTAGGAGCGCCGCCCCCGGCGCGATCGGGCCGGAAGGTCGGCCGGAGGGCGGGCCTCCTACGATCGGCTGCTGGTGGGAGCCGCGTGCCGCGGCGATCGAGCCTTCGGCCCTTCAGTGCGCCCCCGAACCTTTTCTCCGGAATTCGCCTCTTTCCGTCCCTGACCCTTGATACCCATGGAAACGAATCTCACCCAGCCAATGGTCCTCCTCCTGCGGATGGTGTTCGACATCGCCATCATCTTCCTCCTGCTGCGCTTCTTCCTGCAGGCGGCCCGGGCCGATTTCTACAACCCCATCACCCAGTCCATCGTGCGCCTGACCAACCCGATGCTCGAACCGCTGCGCCGCTTCATCCCGGCTGTGCGGGGACAGGACAGCGCATCCATGGTCGCCGCCATCCTCCTTGCCCTCCTGTTCCTGCTGCTGGCCTACACCATCACCGGCGGCGTGTCCTCCATCCTTCCCCTGCTGTGGCTCGCCCCCCTGCACGTGCTGGAGGTGCTGCTGGACATGATGTTCTGGGGCACCATCATCCACGCCGTGCTCAGCTGGTTTCCGAACGCCCAGCGCGCCCCCGCGGCGCGCATGCTGGACCAGTTGATCACCCCGCTGTTGCGCCCGATCCGCCGCATCCTGCCGGACCTGGGCGGCATCGACCTCTCGCCGATCGCCCTGCTGCTCGCGGTGCAGATGGCCAAGCTGATGCTGCTGCCGGTATTGGTGGGACTGGCGCTGTGACCGATGCGCCCGACTGGTTCCGCTGGGAGGGCGAGCGGCTGATCCTCAGCCTGCGCGTGCAGCCCCGCTCGAGCAAGGCGGGGCTGGAGGACGTGCGCGAGGGGCGCCTGCGCGTGCGACTGAACGCCCCACCGGTGGACGGCGCGGCCAACAAGGCCCTGATCGAACTGCTGTCCGACGCCTTCGGCGTGCCCAAGTCGCAGATCGAACTGCTCGCAGGCCAGACGGGGCGCGAGAAGAGGGTGGCCATCCGTTCGCCCCGCCGCCTTCCGCCGCCCCTGCCGCCGCGCTAATATCCTCCTTTACGTCTTTCCTGCCGAGCATCATGCCCACCGTCCTGCCGCCGGATTCCGTTGGTCTGGTGACCCCCCAGACCCTTGCCTTCGAAGAGCCGCTCGAGCTCGACAGTGGCAAGACCCTGCCGCGCTACGACCTGGTCATCGAGACCTATGGCACCCTCAATGCCGACCGCTCCAATGCGGTGCTGATCTGCCATGCCCTGTCCGGCGACCACCACGCCGCCGGCTACCACAGCATGGAGGACCGCAAGCCCGGCTGGTGGGACTCCGCCATCGGCCCCGGCAAGCCGATCGACACCAACCGGTTCTTTGTCGTCTGCCTGAACAACCTCGGCGGCTGCCGCGGCAGCACCGGCCCCACCACCCTCAACCCGGAGACCGGGCGCGTCTACGGCCCGGAGTTCCCCATCGTCACCGTGCCGGACTGGGTGCGCTCGCAGGAGCGGCTGATGCGCCGGCTCGGCATCAGCCAGTGGGCGGCGGTGGTCGGCGGCAGCCTGGGCGGCATGCAGGTCATGCAGTGGGCGATCAGCTTCCCGAACCTGTTGCGCCATGCGGTGGTGATCGCCGCCGCGCCCAGGCTCTCGGCGCAGAACATCGCCTTCAACGAGGTGGCGCGCCAGGCGATCTTCGCCGACCCGGACTTCCACGACGGTCACTACCAGGAGCACGGCGTGGTGCCGCGCAAGGGCCTGATGCTGGCGCGCATGCTCGGCCACATCACCTACCTCTCCGACGACGCCATGCGCGCCAAATTCGGCCGCGAGCTGCGCGCCGGCAAGATCAACTTCGGCTTCGACGTCGAATTCCAGGTGGAGAGCTACCTGCGCTACCAGGGCACGAGCTTCGTCGACCGCTTCGACGCCAACACCTACCTGCTGATGACCAAGGCGCTGGACTACTTCGACCCCGCGGCCGAATTCGACCATGACCTCTCGCGCGCCTTCGCCGAGACGCCCGCCGAATTCCTGCTGGTGTCCTTCACCACCGACTGGCGCTTCTCGCCCGCGCGCTCGCGCGAGATCGTCAAGGCCCTGCTGGATGCCGACAAGCGCGTCACCTACGCCGAGATCGAGTCCAGCCATGGCCATGACGCCTTCCTGGTGCCGATCCCCGACTACATGAACGTGTTCCGCGCCTACATGGGCCGCGTCGCCGCAGACATCGAAGGGGGAGCTGCCTGATGCGCGTGGATCTCGAAATCATCGGCGACTGGATCAAGCCTGGCAGCCGCGTGCTCGACCTCGGCTGCGGCGAGTGCACCCTGCTGCGCCAACTGCGCGAGAGCCACGGCGTGACCGGCTACGGCCTGGAGCTGAACGTCGAGAAGCTGGCCAAGTGCGTCGAAGGCGGCATCCCCGTCATCCAGGCCAATCTCGACGAAGGCCTCACCCCCTGGTTCGACGCCGACAGCTTCGACTACGTCATCATGACCCACACCCTGCAGGCCATGCGTCACCCGGAGCGCCTGCTCACGGAGATGGTCAGCATCGGCCGCGAGGCGATCGTCACCTTCCCCAACATGGGCTACTGGAAAAACCGCGTGCAGTACGCCTTCGGCGGGCGCATGCCGGTGACCCGCGCGCTGCCCTACGGCTGGTACGACACGCCCAACATCCACTTGTGCACGGTGCGCGACTTCGAGGCCCTGTGCGAGGAACTGGGCCTGCGCATCCTCGACCGCGAGATCGTCGACAGCGAGCACCGCAGCGGCGCGCTGATGCGCCTCCTGCCCAACCTGATGGGCGAGGCGGCAGTCTACCGCCTGGCACGGCGCTGATCGCCCCGGAGCCAAAAGAAAACCCCGCCCGGCGGACGCCGGTGCGGGGTTTTGTCTTGCGCGCGGAACCGGATCAGTTCAGGACGAAATACATCTTCGCCTTGTCCATGTTGTAGGTCCACGGCAGGTTGGCGTTCTTCCAGCCGTTGACGGAACGGCGGCCATCCTTGGACAGATCGCCCTCGAAGCCATCGAACACGCTATACACATTGGTGTAGCCGGCCTTGGCCAGCAGGTTGGCGGATACCGCGCTGCGGTCGCCCGAGCGGCAGGACACGATGATCGGGCTGTCCTTGCCAAGCCCCTTCTTGCTGACGAGTTCCTCGACCGCAACGGTGAAGTTGCTGTTCAGCGCGTTGGCATACACCTTCTTCTTCTCGTCGAAGGCGGAGATGTCGTTGAACTGGTAGGGAATGTTGGCATCCATCATGTCACCCATGTTGCCCACATACTGGATCTCTTCCGGGGTGCGCACGTCGATCAGCAGCACCTTGTCCCCCCCCTCCTTCTTCATGTCGTAGGCTTCCTTGGCGGTCAGGTACAGCTTGAGGGTGGTCTGCTTCTTCTCGGGCACCTTGGAGACATCGACTTCACCGGCCAGCACGGGGCCCATGGTCATGGCGCCGAAAACGGCGACAACGGCAATAGCGAGAATTTTCTTCTTCACGTGATCTTCCTTTGGTTACTGAATCCAATGACCATGCATTAGAAAACACTAATGCATATGCCAGCTTTTACCAGCCAGCCCCGTATTGGAAATCAAAATTTCCGATGTCGGCATGAAGATTTAGACAGGAAAATGGCTAAGCGGCAGGAAGGCGGTATACACGCCGAACAGTGCCACCGCGCCGCCCGCGAGTGAGCGGACCATGGGCTTGCGCAGGAAGCGCCCGAGCTGGGCGGCGAACACGCCCATCAGCAGCAGGTTGGGCAGGGTGCCAAGGCCGAAGCCCAGCAGCAGCAGGGCGCCCTGCACGGGACTGCCCGAGGCCAGCGCCCAGATCAGCGTGCTATAGACCAGGCCGCAGGGCAGCCAGCCCCACAGGAAACCGAGCAACAGCGCCTGGCGCGGCGAGCGTACCGGCAGGAGACGGCGGGCGAAGGGCTCGATGCGCCGCCAGATCACCCCGCCCGCCTGCTCGACCCGGGCAAGCCCCGCCCACCAGCCGGCCAGGTACAGGCCGAGCATGACCATGAACAGGCCGGCCAGCACCTGCAGCACCTGCTGCGCGGCATTGAACGCCACGAGGTCCATGGCCAGCCAGCCCAGCCCACCCATGAGCGCGCCGGCCAGGGTGTAGGCGCTGATGCGCGCCAGGTTGTAGGCCAGCAGATAGGGGAACACCCGTGCGGGGGAGGCGCGCACATCGGCCGGCAGGCCGAAGGTCAGCGCGCCGACGATGCCGCCGCACATGCCGACGCAATGCACCCCGCCGAGCAGGCCGACAAGAAGGGCAGCGATGAAGGAGGCTTCAGCGGGCATGGAAACGCATCCGGGGATGAACAAGCGTCCATGTTAGCGCCAAGCGCCCCCGGCTGCGATCCGCCCAGCGGCGCGCTGAACGCGCCGAATGTTAATGGCATGGTCATGATCCCTCGCATAGAATGCCGGTTTATGGATTTTCAGCCCCGCGCGCTCGCCCCCCTCGCCGTCCGCTGGTCACGCCCCCTGGCCATGACCGCGGCCTTGGGCTGGCTGGCCTGGACGCTGGCGCAATGGACCTGGCAGCTTCTCCCCGCCCCCCCCGCGCCCGCCCCAAGCCAGTCCGCAGGACCCGAGCACGTGCCGTCCGTGGCCCAGCCTCCGAGGCTGGCCGAGACCATCAATGCCGCCGCACCGTGGGGGCGGCCGCAGGTGAGCGATGGCGGCTCCACGCAGGACACCCGCCTGCCGCTGGCCTTGCGCGGGGTGCTGGCCGGCCAGGGGCTGGCGCTGATCGCAGCCAGCGGCCAGCCTGAGCGCGTCTACCGCCTGGGAGACAGCCTGCCCGGCGGCGCCATCCTGCGCTCCGTGCAGGCCGACCACGTGCTGCTGGAGCGGGCCGGGGCACTGGAACGCCTGGCCCTGCCTAAGGACGCCTTGCCATCCGGACCAGGCCGCCCCACGCCCCCCCAGGCGACGGCCCCCGCTTCCAGCCTCCGCGCCATGCTGCAGGGCTCGCCAGCCGAACTGGCCAGGCACTTTCGCCTGGAGCCGGTGATGGAGGCGGGGCAGGTGCGCGGCTACCGCATCCGCGCCCTGCGCGACCCCGCCCTGCTGCAGCGCGCGGGGCTGGAGCCGGAGGACATCGTGCTCAGCGTCAACGGCCGCTCGCTGCTCGAGGCGCCGGACATCGCGGGGCTGATGAACGACCTGCGCGACGCGGCCGCGCTGGATGCCGTCGTGCTGCGCAACGGCATCGAAACACCGCTCAGGATCGATTTGAACGGATGAGACAGGCTATGCGACGCTCCCTGATTTCCCTCGCGGCCCTCGCGCTGCTGGTCGCCCAGGCACCGGCCCGGGCGGAAGGGCCCGCCATCCCGCCGGGCGGTGTCGCGGCGGCCGGCAACGGCATGGTGACGCTGAATCTGCGCGATGCCGACCTCGAGGCCCTGATCGCCACCGTGTCCGAGGCGACCGGCAAGAACTTCATCGTCGATCCGCGGGTGAAGGCCAAGGTCAACCTGATCTCGGCCAAGCCGATGCCGCCGGACGAGCTGTACAACGTGTTCCTGTCCGTCCTGCAGGTGCACGGCTTCGCCGCGGTGCCCAAGGGCGAGGTGATCAAGATCGTGCCAGACGTGAACGCCAAGCAGGACGGCGTGGAGGTGGCCCCCCCGGCCAAGGCGGTCGGAGCCGACGAGCTGGTGACCGAGGTGGTCACCCTGCGCCACGTGCAGGCCGCCCCGCTGCTCACCGCGCTGCGCCAGCTGATGCCGCAGCAGGCCGCGCTGTCGGTGCATCCCGAATCGAACAGCCTGATCCTCACCGACCGCGCCGGCAACGTGGCGCGGATGAAGGACATCCTCGCGCGAGTCGACCATCCCGGCTCCGATGAGATCGAAACCATCCGCCTCAAGCACGCTTCGGCCACGGACATCGTCAAGACCCTGACCCAACTGCGCAGCCGTATGGGCCCAGGCAGTGCCACGCCTGCGGGCGGTACTGCCCCGGGAGCGGCAGACAACCGCAGCATCAGCAGCTTCGCCGCCGACGAGCGCACCAACAGCGTGCTGCTCTCCGGCGACAAGGCCGAGCGCGAGAAGCTGCGCGCGGTGGTGGTCTACCTGGACACCCCGATGGAGCGCGCCGGCAACACCCAGGTGTTCTACCTGAAGTACGCCCGCGCGAGCGACCTCGTACCCATCCTGCAGGGCAGCAACCGCCCGGTCGCGCGCGCGGGCAGCACGACCACGGCGGGGGGCTCGTCCTCCGGCTTGGCCAGCGGGGGCAGCATGAACACCAGCGGCAGCGGCAACGTGAATGCCGGTCTTGTGGGGATCGGCGGGCGTCAGGACGCCATCGTGCTGGCCGACGAGGCGACCAACGCCCTGGTCATCACCGCCCCACCCAGCGTCATGCGCGAGCTCGAATCCATCGTCCGGCAGCTCGACATCCGCCGCGCCCAGGTGCTGGTGGAGGCGATCATTGCTGAGGTCTCGGACGACTTCTCGCGCAAGCTCGGCGTGCAGATGGCGGCCTACAGCCCGAAGAACAAGGGGCCGGTCGGCGTGTCCACCTTCAACGGCCTGCTCTCTGCCATCGCCGGGGCGGCCGCCAACCCCGTCGCCGCAGTGGGCGCCCTCGGCGACGGCCTCAACATGGGGCTGGGTGACTTCGATGGCCGCGGCACCGACTTCGGTGTGCTGATCTCGGCGCTGGCGGGCGACGCCAACAACAACATCCTCTCCACCCCGAGCCTGCTGACCCTGGACAACCAAGAGGCGAGCATCGTGGTGGGCAAGAACGTGCCCATCCTGACCGGCTCCTATGCCAGTACCGGCGCGGGCACCACCCCCGCCACCCCCTTCCAGACCGTCAGCCGCGAGGACATCGGCGTCAAGCTCAAGGTCAAGCCGTCGATCAGCCCGGAAGGTGCGGTGCGGCTGGAGCTGGAGCAGGAGGTCTCCAGCATCGACGCGGCGGCGCAGAGCGACGCGGGGCTGATCACCAACAAGCGCAACGTGAAGACCACTGTGCTGGCGCAGGACGGCGACGTGGTCGTGCTGGGCGGGCTGATCGACGAGGCGGTCAGCGACCGCAAGAACAAGGTGCCAGGCCTGGGCGACATCCCCCTGCTGGGTGAGCTGTTCACCTACCGCGACACCGGGCGGCAGAAGCGCAACCTCATGATCTTCATCCGCCCGGTGGTGATGCGCGACCGCGCCACGGCCGCGAGCTACACGGCGGAGAAGTACAACGCCTTCCGCGAGCAGCAGGTCGAGTTCTCGCACAACCCCCTCGGCTTCGCCGTGCCGAGCGACTACCCGCTCCTGCCCCAGCTCGACGGCTACCAGATCAACCTCCCCGGCGGCGGCACACCGCCCACGACCCCGTGATGCCCCCCTCCCTGCCCTACAGCTTCGCCAAGCGCCACGGCCTGCTGCTGCAGGCCGAGGGGGAGGGGCTCGTCCTGCTGCACCGCCCGCAGCCGGGCCTGGCGGCCATCGGCGAGGCCCGGCGCGCGATCGGCCGGCCGTTCACCCTGCGCGAGGTCGACCCGGCCACGTTCGACCAGCTGCTCGCGCGTGCCTACCAGCGCGGGTCGAGCGAGGCGATGGACACCCTCGGCGAGCTGGGGGAAGTCGATCTCGCGCGCGCCGCGAGCAGCCTCGGCGAGCCGGCCGACCTGCTGGAGGCCCAGGACGACGCGCCGATCGTGCGCCTGATCAATGCCCTCTTGACCGAAGCGATCCGCGAGGAGGCCTCGGACATCCACATCGAGACCTTCGAGAACCGCCTGGTGGTGCGCTTTCGCGTCGACGGCCAGCTGCGCGAGGTGCTGGAACCACCGCGCGCCATCGCCAACCTGATCACCTCGCGCATCAAGGTCATGGCCCAGCTCGACATTGCCGAGAAGCGCCTGCCGCAGGATGGCCGCATCGCCCTGCGCCTGGCCGGGCGGCCGGTCGACGTGCGCGTCTCCACCCTCCCCTCCGCCCACGGCGAGCGGGTGGTCCTGCGCCTGCTCGACAAGCAGGCCGGCCGGCTCGACCTCGGCAAACTCGGCATGGACCCGGACACCCGCGCGCGGCTGGAGGGGCTGATCCACCGCCCGCACGGCATCCTGCTGGTCACCGGCCCCACCGGCTCGGGCAAGACCACCACCCTGTACGCCGCGCTCTCGCGCATCAACGCGCGCGAGCGCAACATCCTCACCGTCGAGGACCCGATCGAATACGACCTCGACGGCGTCGGCCAGACCCAGGTCAACACCAGGGTGGACATGACCTTTGCCCGCGGCCTGCGCGCCATCCTGCGCCAGGACCCGGACGTGGTGATGGTGGGTGAGATCCGCGACCTGGAGACGGCCGAGATCGCGGTGCAGGCCTCGCTCACCGGCCACCTGGTGCTCTCCACCCTGCACACCAACTCCGCGATCGGCGCCATCACCCGCCTGCGCGACATGGGCGTGGAGCCCTTTCTGCTCTCCTCCAGCCTGATCGGCGTGGTGTCCCAGCGCCTGGTGCGGCGACTGCTGCCGGAGTGCCGGGAGGCCTTCATCCCGGATGCGGCCGAGTGCGCCATGCTGGGCCTTGATGCCACGCGACCACCAACGCTCTATCGCGCATGCCGCGAGGGCGATTGCGCCGCGCGCGCCTACAGCGGGCGCACCGGCATTCATGAACTGATCACCGTCGACGCCACCCTGGCGCGCATGATCCACGACGGCTCGAGCGAGGCCGAAATGGAGGCCCATGTGCGCAAGTCCAGCCCCAGCCTGCGCGAGGACGGCCTGCGCAAGGTCATGGCGGGCCTCACCAGCCTGGATGAGGTGCTGCGCGTGACGGTCGAAGACATGGGATCCTGATACGATGAACATCATCCTGAACGGCACAAGCCACACCATCGGGGATGGCGCCACCGTCGCATCCCTGATCGATGCGCTCGGCCTGACCGGCCAGCGGCTGGCGGTCGAGGTCAACGGTGAGATCGTCCCGCGCGGCGAGCATGCCGCGCACATCCTGCACGAAGGCGACAAGGTCGAGGTCGTGCGGGCGATCGGTGGCGGCTGACCTCGCGCACCATCCCGGGGCGCGACACCCACCACCACGTGCCCCATGCCGGTGCATGGATGGCCGGGACGGCAAGGCGGGCGGCTACCAACACATGGCACAGGGTTTGCACACCAAAGGGTCCCCACCCCGAGGACGTGCCCCTTGAACACTCAACGCCCACCGGTCGGGTGCCACCCATGACAGCGCAAGGCGCGGCGGCGTGCGATCTGCCCGCGGTCGAGGCGCTGACCCACGAGGCCGAGGCGGGCCGCGTGGAGGGTCGGTTCCAAGGCCATCGGCTGACGAGCCACTTCCAGCCCATCATCAGCCTGACCCACCAGCGTCCGGTGGGCTACGAGGCCCTCCTGCGCGTCCAGGACGGCACGGGCGCCCCTCTCTCCCCGCTGGTGCCCTTCGCCCAGTGCGCGCATGTCGGCCAGACCGTCCTGCTCGATCGCCTCAGCCGCTATCTGCACGTGCGCAACTTCCTGAGCCAGGGAGGGGCCGAGTCAGCATGGCTGTTCCTCAACGTCCACCCCCTCACCATCGCCCACGGCAAGGGGCATGGCCCCTATTTCGCGCACCTGCTCGAGCGCTACGGCATAGCGCCGAGCCGCATCGTGATCGAGATCCTCGAGGCCCAGATCCAGGACGAGACCACCCTGGCACGCGCGGTCGACTACTACAAGGATCTCGGCTGCCTGGTGGCGATCGACGACTTCGGCACGGGCCAGTCGAATTTCAGCCGCGTGTGGGACATCCGTCCGGAGATCGTCAAGCTGGACCGCTCGCTGGTGGTGCGCGCCACCCACGACAAGCGCGTGCGGCGCCTGCTGCCCAATCTGATGGCCATGATCAACGAATCGGGCGCCCTGACCCTGCTGGAAGGGATCGAACGCGAAGACGAGGCGATGATCGCGCTCGAGACCGGCGTGGACCTGGTGCAGGGCTACCTGTTCGGCCGCCCAGGATCGCTGCGCCCCGGGCACGCTGCCCCCCAGCAGGCGCTCATCACCCAACTGGCCGCCCAGATGCATACCCTGTCCGCGCTCGAGCGGCAGCGCCTGGGCGGGCTCCTGGAGCCCTACCGCCTGGCGTTCAACCAGGCGGCGGCCCGGCTCAGGGCGGGACAGGGGCTTGAGCAGGCCGTCGCCGAGCTGCTGCGGCTGCCGCGGGCGGAGCGCTGCTACCTGCTCGACCACGAGGGGCGGCAGATCGGCGGCAACATCGAGGCCCCGCACACCCTGCATGCCTTCGACCACCGCTTCGCCCCGGTCCTGGACGCGGCGGGAGCCCGGTGGAACCAGCGCTACTACTTCCGGCGGGCCATGGCCCAGCCCGGCGAGCTCCAGCTCAGCCGGCCCTATCGCTCCATCATCGGCGGCAACCAGTGCGTGACCCTGTCCATGGCCTTCAAGGCCGGCCCGGCGGGGAGATACCAGGTGTTTTGCGCGGACGTCGACTGGAGCGAGACCTAGCCGCCGCTCAAATCCGACGGGCTAGCCGACCGGTTCCTGGGACGGCATCTGCGCCACGAGCCGGACCACCTCCGCCGGCCCCTGATGATAGGGCCCCTCGTCCAGCACCACCTGCGCCCGTTCCAGCAGCAGGATGTCCCCCTCGGCGAAGTCCTCTGCCAGCATCTCGGCGGAATAGAGCATCTCCAACCTCCCCGGGCCGCCGCTTGTGTAGTTGATCTGCTCGAGGTCGAAGGCCTCCAGCAGCAGGATGCCCCCCGGCCGCAGGGCATGCAGCATGGCCCGGTGCACGGTAGGCCGGACGTCGGGCGGCAGGTGCAGGTGGACGGCGACCACGCCGTCAAAGGCCTGTTTCGGCCACTCCCACAAGGCGAGGTCGGCGCAGACGGTCTGGATCCTCACCCCGTGGCGCGCCGCAAGTTCTTCGGCACGCGCGAGGCCGGCCCCGCTCCAGTCAACGCAGGTGACGGGGTGGCCCCGGCGCGCCAGCCAAATGCTGTTGCGCCCCTGGCCGTCACCGGGCAACAGGATGTGGCCGCCCGCGGGCAGGCGATGCGCCTCGCGCACGACAAAGGCGTTGGGCGCCTCGCCATAGGCAAGGGGGGCCTCGGCATAGCGGGCATTCCAGAAATCACGTGGAGAACTCATCGCTTACCCTCAATCGACATACGGGCCACGCATCAGGATCGGCTCCCCGTGCGGCTGGCCCAGGGCGATCAGGGCATGCGCCCCTTCCTCGCTGAACAGGGGGATCCTCCCCTCCAGGCGCAGGCCCTCGCCCATGCCCGCCTCGCCCGCATGACAGCGCAGCCGCCCGCGCAGCACATAGGCGAAGCCGCGCCAGTGCTCCGGCACGCCGGGCGTGAAGGTTTCGCCGGGAGCCAGCTCGAGCAGGGCGATCCAGGCGGGGGTATGCAGCCGGACCGGCCCGTCCGGCTGGGTGATCAGCAGCAGCTCGTAGCCGGCGGCCACCACCCGGCGCGGCCGCGCCGGCCTCTGGTAGCCGGGCTCGATGCCCTTGAGCGCGCGCGGCAGGTTGATCCACAGCTGCAGCCCGTCGGCGGCCTGCTCGGCACCCACCATTTCCGCGTGCACCATGCCCCTCCCGGCGGTGAAGGACTGCACCTCGCCCGCACGCAGGGTGGCATCGTTGCCGAGGTTGTCGGTATGCCGCAACTCGCCCGAGAGCAGCAGGGTGATGGCCTCGAAGCCGCGGTGCGGATGATCTGGGAACCCCGCCCCCGCGCCGGCATGGAAGTGGTCGAAGAACACGAAGGGGTCGATCGGCCCCTGCCGCGCGGTGGGCAGCAGGCGTCGCACGGAGGCGCTCGCCCCCTCCTCGAGATGGTCCGGCCGGATGGGACTACTCATGTGGGCTCTCCCTCGAGGCACCGTAGTGTGCGATGAAGTGTAGCGCCCTGCGGGGGCCGACGTGGAGATGCCCCGGCCAGTACGGGGTTCAGGCCGGTCGGGGCTTGTCGGGCAGGTCCTCCTGCCAGAACACCACGCGGTTCCGCCCGGAGGACTTGGCATGGTACAGCGCCCGGTCGGCGCGGGTCAGCAGGTCAACGATGCTTGGCAAGTCATCGACCCGGGTCGTGGCCTGCGCGCCACCGATGCTGATGGTGGGATGGATGGTGCCGCCATCCGCAAGCGCGATGCTCATGGCCTCCACCGCCGCCCTCAAGCGCTCGGCCAGCTCGCGCGCGCCCCGCTCATCGGTATCCATCAGCAGCACGCCAAACTCCTCCCCACCGAGCCGGCCGAACAGGTCCTGATGGCGCAGGGTGGCCATCGCGGTGGCGGTGACCTGGCGCAGCACCTCGTCCCCCGCGAGGTGGCCGCGGGTGTCGTTGACCTGCTTGAAGTGATCGAGATCGAGGATCAGCATGGCCAGCGGGCTGGCGTGCAGCGCCCCCTCCCGCAGCCGCTGGCCGGCCTCGAGCATGAACTGGCGCCGGTTGAGCGCTCCGGTCAGGCCGTCGATGGTGGCCAGGCGCTCCAGCTCGTGTTCGCGCTGCTTGACCGGGGTGATGTCCTGGAAGGTGAACAGGATCAGCGGCTCGTCACCATCCGGCATCAGGGCCGCCGACACCAGCAGCCACAGGATGCGGCCGTCGCGATGGCGGACGCGCAGCTCGTGCTGGCGCGCGATGCCCTGGCTTCGGAGGGTGGCCATCAGGGCCTCCCGCTCGTCGGGGTCGACATAGAAATCCACCGTCCGCGCGCCGAGCAGTTCAACGCGGCTGAAGCCAACACTCTGGGCCGCGGCCTCGTTGATCTCGATCAGCAGGCCGTCCTCCGCCCGGCTCATCACCATCGGCGAGGGCAGGGACTCGACGATCTGGCGCAAGCGCTCGCGGCTGGCCTCGATCAGCTGGGTCCGCTCGGCGACTCGCTCCTCAAGGTGCGCATTGAGCTCGGCGAGGGCCTGCATGGCCCGGCGGCGCTCGGCGTCGAGCGCGCTCGCGAGCAGCACGACCGCGCCCAGCACCACGATACGCAGCTGCAGAGTGGTCAGCGCAAGCTCCGAGCCGAGCGCGGCGAAAGGCCCGCGCCCCAGCAGGGTTCCGGCGAGCATGATCAGGAAGACCGCGGCGAGCAGGGTGTAGGCATCGCGCTGGGAGGCACGCAGGGCCACCCAGACCAGCGGCAGCAGGATGAGGGGGACGAGCCCCGACTCCATCGGGTTCGGGACGGGCTGCAGGAAGGCCCAGGCGGTGATGCCAAGCAGCAGGCCGGCGGAAACGATGGCCTCGAGCCAGCCGTGCGATGGCGGCCGGAGCCGGGGATCTCGCCACCACAGGAAGAAGGCGGGCGCGAGCAGCACCGCGCTCGACGCATCTCCCACCGCCCAGCGCATGAACGTCGCGGCGAGGACCGCCTCGCCGCGGCCCTCGATGAAGGCGACGCCGGTGGCGCCGAACACAGCCGAGACCAGGCCGTTGAGGCCGCCAAGCAGCAGGAAGAAGGCCCCCACGCCGGTGGCGGTTTCGAACGGCCGCCGCCAGTCGGCCACCACCAGGCGGAACAGGGCCATGCCGAGCACTGGCCCCAGCACGTTGCCCAGGGTGACCCACAAGGCGCCGGTGGTGCTCCAGCCCAACAGGAAATCGTTGGCGAGCCAGGAACCGAGCGCGACGCCAGGAACCCAGCGCCATCCCCCCGCCAGGATGGCGAACACCGCAAGGCCGGTGGAGGGCCACAGGGGGGCCGGCAGCTCGAAGAAGACCGTCACCAGCCCCGCCAGGGCGACATAGCCCAGCGCAACGAGCAGATTGGCTCTGACGGCGGATGCGGACATGCGGACGCCTCCGACGTGATGGCGGATGAAGCCCACCCTAACCCCGTCCCTCCAGGGTCAGGGCGCGCGCCCAAGCCGGGGCATACCCCAGCTTGCCCATCAAGCTTAGTTCATGCTGGATTCTTGCAGGAGGAAATCAGTGCACCAGCCGGCGGCGCGCGAGGATCACCGCGAGGGCGAAGCTTGCGGCGGCAAAGGCGGCCAGCACGGCAAGGTTGAGCAGCGGGCGAGCGGGCTCGGTGCCAACGATCAGCGGGCGGATCAGCTCCACCGCGTGAGTCAGCGGCAGCCAGTCGACGAGGGCGCGCATCGCCTCCGGCAATGTGTCGACGGGATAGAACACCCCGCACACCAGCAGCATCGGGGTGATGACGAGGACGAAGTAGTAGTTGAAGAAGTCGTAGTTGCTCGCCCGCGCGCTCATGACGATGGCCGGCCCGGCGAAGGCCAAGCCGGTGAGGAAGGCGGCCGGCAGCGCCCACAGGGCCGCCAGGCCATGCACCACGCCGAGCAGGGCCGCGACCAGCAGGATGCCCGCCGCGCTGAAGGCCGACTTGGCCGCGCACCAGAGCATCTCGCCGAGCAGGATGTCCTGGATCTGCAGCGGCGTGGCGAGCATGGCCTCGTAGGTCTTCTGCGGCACCATGCGGGTGTAGACCGAATACATGCCCTCGAAGGTGGCGGTGTTCATGGCACTGGAGGCCACCAGGCCCGAGGCGAGAAAGGCTAAGTAGGGCAGCCCGTCCAGGGTGCCGACGAAGGTGCCGAGGCCGAGCCCCAGGCCGAGCAGGTAGAGCGCGGGCTCGCCGAGGTTCATCACCAGCGCGGGCCAGAACAGCCGGCGCCAGACCAGGAAGTTGCGCCGGAAGACGGCCAGGGCCCCGGGGATGGACAGATCGAAGGCCATCAGGCGTCCCTCAGCTCGCGCCCGGTCAGGCGCAGGAACACGTCCTCAAGGCCGGCCGGGCGATGCAGCACGGTCAGGCCGGGGTGCCCGCCGAGCTGCGCCATGCAGGCCACGCTGTCGCGGGTGTGGATGACCAGGCTGCTGCCGTGCCGCTCGACGCGGCAGTCAGCGGGGATGTCGAACGGCGGCGGCGCATCGACCGGCAGGCCGCGCACCTCGATCACCTCCGGCTCGACATGGCGGGCGATCAGTTCGCGCGGCGAGCCCCGGTCGAGCAGGCGGCCGTGGTCCATCACCACCAGTTCGTCGCACAGCCGCTCGGCCTCCTCCATGTAGTGGGTGGTCAGCAGCAGGGTGGTGCCGCGCGCGCGCAGCTCCTCCAGCCGCCCCCACAGCAGATGGCGCGCCTGCGGGTCGAGGCCGGTGGTCGGCTCGTCCAGCACGACCAGCTCGGGGGCGTTGATCAGGGCACGGGCCAGGGTGAGGCGCCGCTTCATGCCGCCGGAGAGGCTCTCCACGCGGGCGTCGCGCCGGTCCTGCAACCGCGCGAACTCGAGCAGGCCCTCAATGCGCTCCTCGACGAGCTGGCGTGGCAGGCCGAAGTAGGCGGCGTAGATGCGCAGGTTTTCGACCACGGTGAAGTCGGGGTCGAGGGTGTCGGCCTGCGGCACGATGCCGATCCTGGCGCGGATCGCGCGTGCCGCCTCCGGCATGGGCATGTCCAGGACGGCAAGCTCGCCCGTGGTCGGCGGGGTGAGGCCGAGCAGCATGCGTAGGGTGGTGGTCTTGCCGGCGCCGTTCGGGCCAAGCAGACCGAAGCAGATGCCGCGCGGCACGCACAGATCGATGCCATCCACGACCCGCAGGCCGTCGTAGACCTTGCTCAGGCCGCGGACGACGATGGCGGGGGTGGGCATCGGGAGGGCGGCCTCCTTACTGGCCGATGGTGGACAGGCGCTGGCCCTTCACCTTGCTCAGCCAGTTGCGGCAGTACTGCGCCTCGGGGTGATCCTTGCCCAGGGCGCCCTCGGTGATGAGCGTTGCGCGCTCGAAGGCCTGCTCGGCCTCGCCAAGCTTGCCCTCCATGGCGAGGTTGGTGCCCATGCCGGCGAGGCTGCGTGCCACCACGGGGTCGCTCGCGCCGAGCGATTTCTCGCGGATGGACAGGCAGCGCAGGTGCGTGCCATGGGCCTCGGCGTGCTTGCCCTGCAGGGCAAGCACGTTGGCCAGGTTGTAGAGGTCCTTGGCCACCTCCAGGTGATCGGCACCGAGAGCCCGCTCGTCAACCTCCAGGGCGCGGCGGTACAGCGGCTCGGCCTCGGCGTAGCGGTCCTGCTGGTAGTAGAGGCCGGCCAGCTGGCTGAGGCTGGTCGCCACCGCCAGGTGATTCGGGCCGAGCGCAGCTTCGTACATCCCGAGCGCCTGCCGGTAACCGGCCTCCGCCTCGGCGGGGCGATTCTGCTGCACCCGCAGGGTGGCGAGGTTGCTGATGGCCGTGGCGTGATGCTTGGTGTTGGGGGCGGACTTCGAAGCCTCGGCGATCGCCTGCTGGCAGAGGGTCTCGGCCTCGGCGAGTCGCTGGCTGTCCACCGCCTCGAGGCAGCGCTGGTTCTGTGCCTCCGCGGCCGGCGCGGTGGAGACGGCCGCCACGCTGGCCACGCTGTAGGCCGCGGCCGCGCCGGCGGCGGCCTTGCCCGCCTTGGCCTGGGATTTCTGTGCCGTGCCGGCCTTGGGTTTGGCAGCGGGCTCGGCAGCCAGGGTGGCACTGCCGAACGGGACGAGCAGGGCAGTCAGGGCGACGAGATGGGGCAGGCGCATGATTCACTTCCGGTCGGAGCCATCGAACATCAATCCATCTTACAGGATAAGGGGCCTCATCCAGCCATGCCCGATCACCTGGCTGTGCTAATGTCGGAACGGTCGAAGGTGCGGGGATGCGGGCAGTACGACCATGACAACGCGGCTCATGCTGGCCATCGGCCTGATCCTGCTGCTCGGACCGTTCGCCCTGGCGCTGGACGCGGCCCAACTTGCGGCACTGGAGCGTCAGTACGGGGCCGAGGCGCGGCAGCGGGCCGAGGCGTGGCAGCAACTGCTCGACAGCTCGGCGGGTCTTGCCGAGATGGACAAGCTGCGCGAGGTCAACCGCTTCTTCAACCGCCTGGCGTTCGTCAGTGACCGGGAACACTGGGGCCGGGAGGACTACTGGGCCACGCCGCTCGAGTTCCTTGGCAGCGGCGGGGGCGACTGCGAGGACTTCGCCGTCGCCAAGTATTTTTCCCTCAAGGCTCTCGGTGTGCCGGTCGACCGCCTGCGCCTGACCTACGTCAAGGCGGTGCAGCTGAACGAGGCCCACATGGTGCTGACCTATTACCCCGAGCCCTCGGCCGAGCCGCTGGTGCTGGACAATCTGGTACCCGACATCCGCCTGGCCTCCGGCCGCCGCGACCTCGTGCCGGTGTACAGCTTCAACGCCGACGGCCTGTGGCTGGCGAAGGAGCGCGGCCTCGGCCGCTTCGTCGGCAAGGCCGACCGCCTCAGCCGCTGGACCGAGCTGCAGCGCCGCATGGCGCGCGAGACCGGCGCGAATCCATGAATGGAGTGTGTGCATGACCCTCTATCGCCAACTGCTGATCGTCCTCCAGTCGCTGTTCCTGCTGATCTTCGTCGGCACCCTGGTGCTCGGGGTGCAGGGGGTGCGCGCCTTCCTGGCGGACCAGCTCGCCGCCCACGCGCAGGACACCGCCACCTCGCTCGGCCTGTCGCTCTCGCCCGCCGTCGAGGCGGACGACCGGGCGACCATGACCGCGATGGTGGATGCGATCTTCGACCGCGGCTACTACCGCTCGATCGTGCTCGAGTCGGTGGATGGCCGCCCGCTGATCGAGCGCCGCCTCGACGTGGTGGTCGAGGGCGTGCCCGACTGGCTGGTGCGCTGGGTGCCGCTGGAAACACCCGAGGCGGAGGCACTGGTGATGGCGGGCTGGCGCCAGGCCGCCACGG
>FWPV01001760.1_pt1 | contig 57106 bp, 32 predicted proteins | sample 2228371 | NCBI WGS metagenome assembly FWPV01 (sample SAMEA103939776, study PRJEB20133) | metagenome
CGGATACAGATAAGCCGAATGAGACCAAAGCCTCTCGCGAACTGTTGGGCGGAGTGAGCGGGCTGGCGTATGTCAACGACACCCTCTTCGTGGTGGACTCCAACCGCGTCGCGGCGAACCCGATCAACAACCGGGTGTTGATTTACAAGAACGTCTCAAGGCAGTTGCCGGCGCCGCGCGATGAATTCCCGAATCAGGACAAGCGCTGTCCGGCGTGCGTTGGCCTTCCGGACGTCGTCCTCGGGCAACCGGACTTTGAGAAGACAGACATCGCGGTGAGCCAGTCGGGGATGCGCCAGCCGACGGCTGTCGCCACCGACGGGCGCATTGTGGCGGTCGCGGACACCAACAACAACCGGGTTCTGATCTGGAACCGCATCCCTTCGCAGAATGGCGAACCGGCGGACCTCGTTCTCGGGCAGCCGGATTTCACAAAGTCCGCGCCGGGCACCACCGCCTCCACGATGCGGGGTCCGCAAGGTGTGTGGATTCAGGGCGGCAGGCTTTATGTGGCGGACACCCAGAACCACCGCGTGCTGGTGTGGAATTCCATCCCCACACGGAACGGGCAGCCTGCTGATATGGTCCTGGGGCAGCCGGACATGAACACCGGCTTCTCGCCTACTACGGACCTGACCCTCCGGCCTCGCGCCGACAATCTGGAGAACCCGGTGTGCGTGACCTCCGACGGCATCCGGCTGTTTGTCTGCGACTTAGGACATAACCGCGTCCTGGTTTGGAACTCAATCCCAACGCGCAATCAGCAGCCCGCCGATTTGGCCATCGGGCAACCGGATCTCACCAGTTATGAAGCGAACAATGTGAAAGCGCTGTGCGAATCCACGGGCGTGGACGAAGACGGCAACAAGCTGTATCCGAAGCTGTGCGCCGCCACATTGGAAGGCCCGCGTTTCGCCTTGTCCGACGGGCGACGGCTCTTCGTCGCCGACGGTGGCAATGACCGGGTTCTGGTGTTTAACACGATTCCCCTGACCAGCGGCAAGGCTGCTGACACGATTCTCGGGCAAATCACGGATCAAGTAAACAATGTTTCCGACAGTGCGGCTCCGGAGTGGCGCTCGGCGACGGATCAGCTTCGCACGCCTTCGTCGCTCGCGTGGGACGGGACGAACCTCTACGTGAGCGATCCTTACAACCGGCGCGTGGTCGTGTATTCCATCGGCGACGTGATCTTGCCCTACACCGGAGTGCGAAATTCCGCCAGCCGGGAGGTGTTCGCGGTTGGTTCGGTAACCTTGTCGGGGGAGATCAACGAAGGCGATGAGATCACCATTCGAGTTGGTCCCGATGACGAAGAGGATCCCAAGCAGCGTTTGTACACATACAAGATCGCCAAGGACGACACTTTCACCAAGGTGCTTCAGAAGCTGGCGGATTTGATCAACGCCGGACAGGGAGATCCTGAAGTTGTAGCCACCATCAACTCCGTTGCGAGCGCTGTCATCCTGACGGCGCGCATAGGGGGTCCGCCGGGGAATGAGATCGAATATGGCGTGAAGACCTCAGAGAACGCTCGGATCGTCGGAACCACCTCCGGAGCGAAGCTGGCAGGCGGAATGGATGCGGCGCGCATTGGTCCCGGCACCTTGGTCATGATCGTCGGCGACGACTTTACCGACGAAACCGCCTCCGTTCCGGGCGATCGTGAGTTGCCTCGGGAGTTAGCGGGCGTGCAGGTGTATTTCGACGGCATCCGCAGCCCGATTCTATCCGTTGCGCCGGACAGGATCGTGGCTCAACTGCCCTTCGAGGTATACGATTCGACGAATGTGAACGCCATCGTGCGGGCTAAGCGCCGGGACGGAAGGGTAACAGTCAGCAACGCCGCAGCAGTGCCGATCGTAAATCAGAATCCCGGCATCTTCGCCGAGGAGGGCACGGATCCGCGCCCGGGTCTTGTGTATCACTATTCGAGCTATGCCACGGCCACGATCTCAGTGGACGGCACGGCTCAGGCGGGGGACGTCGCCACGGTGAGAATCGAAGACCGCACGTACACCTACACAGTGAAGGAAGGCGATACGCTCGAGAGCATCCGCGACGGGTTGATCGAGCTGATCAATAACGACCCGAAGGTGGAAGCGTACGGCGCCGGCATGTTCACCCGGATCCGGCTCCGCGCCCGCGTTCCGGGACCTGCCGGGAACGGCATCCCCATCAGCGGCAGCGCGAACGAAGGCGGGCAGGTGATTATCACGCCAACTAACAGCGGGTTGTGCTGCGCCAACATCGCCGGGGCGCGGGTGACCGAGGACAATCCCGCTTTGCCCGGAGAGACCATCGTGGTTTACGCCACCGGCTTGGGTTTGGTGAAGCCCACCGAAATCCAGCAGAACGACGTGCTCACCGGCGTCCCCTACCGGGGTCCATACTACAACGAGCCGGTGGAGTTCGTATCCTCGCTCGCCGGCGGCAAGACGGCTAACGTGCTTTACGCCGGACTCAAATATGGCGCCGTGGGCATTTACGAAGTTCACCTGGAATTGAACTCCGACATTCCAACCAACCCCCGGACGCAGGTCACCATTGCTCAAGATGTCTTCGTGAGCAATATCGTCACCTTTCCGGTGGTGAATCCAAACCCATCTACTGCAGCCGCGCCCTGATGCGCTGCGGGGCCGTCAGAAGCTGAAGCGCAGCGCAAACTGAATTTGCCGCGGGTTGCGTGCGCTGGTGAACTCTCCCAGGCGCGGGTTGACTTGGTTCCCCGCCGGGTCAAAGCGCGCGCTCGTGTCCAAGCCGGAGAACTGAGTGTGGTTAAAGGCGTTGTAGAACTCCGCCCGAAATTGAAGCTGGAACGGTTCCCGAATGCGAATGTTCTTGAAAACGGCGATGTCCCAGTTGTTGATGCCCGGACCGCGAATGACCGTCTTGGCGGAATTGCCGAAGGTCCCGCGCGCCGGAAGCCGGAAGACCTCGGTGCGGAAATTGCGGCTGAAGGTCCGCTCGCTCTTCGGCAGGACAGGATTGCCGGTGACGACGATGCGCGCACCGTCTGTTGGAGAGCCCGTGATGTCGATCGACGTAGTGGTGCTGAAGCCCACGCCGAGGGGCGCTCCGCTGATGAAACTGGCGATGCCCGAAACCTGCCACCCGTTGACCACTCTTTGGACCAGCGGGTTGGTGGAGCCTGACTTCGGAAGGTCCCACAGCCAGTGAATCTTGAACACGTGTGTCCGGTCGAAGGAAGCCAATCCGTAATTCCACACCCGGACTGGAATGAGGGTGCTGACCGCCTCGGTGTCGCTGTCATTGAAGTCCATGGCTTTGGACCACGTCCACGACGCCCCGTACTGAATGCCGCGCGTGAAGCGCCGGATGGCGGAGACTTGCAACGAATGGTAATTCGACGAGGACGCCCACTCGCGGAAATTGATATTGTTGTACCCTCGAAGCGGGCGCAAGAAGGGAGCGGACAGCGGCGTGTTGGTCAACGTGGGGTCGGCATTCTTCGGGTCGAAATTGGCGCCGAACGGAATGGCGTTCAGGTTTCGCTGCCACATCAAGTGGCGCCCTAGGGAGCCGGAATACCCCACGTCGAGGACCGTGCCAAAGCCCACACGCTGCTGGACCGAAAGGCTGAAATTCATCACCGTGGGTACGTGACCAGCCCGGTCGATGCCCAAAACCGCTTGCGGGCTCAGCAGCCCCGTCAGACTGAGCAAGGTCGCCATGGTTCCGAAAGTGATCACTGGCGTGTTTACGAGCGGTGTCTGCGTGGTGAAAGGATTGAGCACAGCGTCAAGATTCTGGCGGTTGTAGAACATGCCGAAGCCGCCCCGGATGGCTGTCCGCGCGTTGCCGAAAAGATCGTAGGCGAACCCAAAGCGGGGCGCGTAATGCACACCCCGGTTATCGATCAACGACCGCGGATAGGACTTATCCTGCGCCGTGACCACCAAGCCGTTCGCCGGATCGCCGGTCCCCGGGGCGATAGCCCCAATATTCGCCGCCGGGTAGACTTCGCCCGTCACCGGGTGCACGCCCACCCGGGTGTTTCCCACCCTCGCCGGTGTGATCAACTGCACGGCTCTTGCCGGATTGAAACGGTCAGGGACAAAACCGGAGACCAAATTGTCCCGCTCAAACAACGGCAAGATCAAAGCGAACCGAACTCCATAATCGAGCGTCAGACGCCGCCGGATCTTCCAGTTGTACTGAATGAACCACTCGATGTTGCTCAGGCGGAAATGCAGGAAGGGGCGGTTCGACGCCTCGCTGTAGCTGTTGAAGACGCCAAGCGCCGCGTTGGAGTACGCGTAACCGGTATCGAACGGGTTGTTTACGTTCCGTCCGAAATCAAAGCTGCCGTTAAATATCACGGCGTTTGAAGCGTTGCGCCAAATCCGGTCCGCATAAAGACCGGCTTTGAACGTATGAGTTCCCGCCGTCTTCGTTACGTTATTCGTGATGCTGAACGAGTCGTGCGTCGTTCGCAACGGAAACCGCCCCTCAATCGTCAGGTTGGCTGGATTGCTTACGCCTCCAAAAGTTGCATTGGGGATCATCTTAAGCGGGTTAGCGGCAGGGTTGAACTGACCGAGGCGAAATCCGATCGTATCGCGCTGGTTGCGCCGCACCTCCTCTTCGTTGACCACGTCGTCCGCCGGACGGTGAATGAAGCCCACGGTAAGCTCGTTGATCAGCGTGGGGGAGAAAATGCGCTGGTACCTTCCAATGATGCTCTTGCCCTGATTGTTGAATGTCTTGCGCATCTGGGGCCAGTTGGTGCCGCCCGAAGAGGGAATGCCGATTGCGCCCTCCTGTACGTCCGAGTAAGCCGTATAGTTCGCGAATACCAGGTTGTTCGAGTTGATGTGGTGGTCGATCTTCAGCGTCTCGGTCCGTTGCGGCGTGTTGTTGTCGGTTTGGAACACGTAGTTGTACCGCCCTCCGGAAATCGTCCGGTCCAGGAAATTGGGCCCGGGGAAGAATTTCAACAGGGCTTGCCCGTTCGGATCAATGCGGCTGGCGGGTATCCGGTTGCCCGGAAATAACTGGTTCGCCGCGGGGTCGCGCACCGTGATGAGGCGGTTATTCAAGTCCAGAGACTGGGAGAAGTCCCCCGCGCGCTCCAAGTCCGTCGGAACAGTCAACTGGCCGACCGGACGGCTGACCCTCAGCGGCCAGTACTCTTGCGAAAAGAAGAAGAACAGCTTCTCGCGCTTCGTGTTAAACTTTCGCGGGATCATCACCGGCCCGCCGATGTTGTAGTTCCATGTGTTAAAACGGTACCTCGCTTTGGGAACGCCGAGGCGGTTGTTGAAAAAGTTAGAAGCGTTGAACTGCTCGTGCCGCTTGAAGTAGCTGCCCAAACCGTGGAACTCGCGGGTGCCGGACTTGGTCACGATCTGCACATTGGCGCCCGACATCCGGCCGTATTCGGCTTGGTAGTTGCTCAGCAAGATCTTGACCTCCGCCACCGCATCCTGACTCACGCCGACCAGCACGTTAAAGTTGTTGCCGATGGCGTTGAGAGACATGCCGTCAAGCATGAAGGCGTTGGTGTTGCGGCGGTTGCCTTGCACGTAAATGTTGAAGTTCCGGTCGGGCGAATCCGCGTCAGCGAGGTCCACCACGCCGGGCAGCAGGCTCAACAGAGTCGTGACGTTGCGGCCCTTGATCAGCAAGTTCTCGACTTGCTCGCCGGTGACGACTCCCGAACGCTCCGCGCTTGCCGTCTGGACAGTGGCGCCTTGAGCCGTCACCGTGATGCGCTCGGTAATAGCTCCGACTTCAAGCACAATGTCGCCGACAGACAAGGTTTCAGACGCGGTCAAGCGCACTCCTTGCCTTTCGACGCTCTTAAAGCCGGAGGCTGTGACAACCAAGTCGTAAGCGCCCGGCTGAAGGCTGCCAAAAAAGAAACCGCCACGTTCGTTCGTCGTCATCTTGCGGGTCGCGCCGGTTGCCGGCTGGGTGAGTAACACCTCAGCCCCGGCGACCGGCAGCCCGGATGAATCCAGAACAGACCCTAAAATCGATCCCGTAATCGTCTGTGAAAAGTTTTGTGGAGCTGCGGCCAGCAAGGCCAAACCAAGCGCCAAATGGCTCCAACGCGCGCACCTCTGAAGCGCCGTCATCTTCGCCCTCCTTGGGGGGAAAGATATCAAGCTTTCGCTCACAGGTCAATCCCAAATCGATCGACAACTGCACCTCGCGCGCGGTGGGCGGGGTGTGGTATTGTCGGGTCAAGATGAGCCTTATGAACTCCTTATCACGCCGTTCGTTTCTCGCCGGCGCCGCCGGAGCGCCGCTAGCCGCCTATGCCGCCAAGAAGAAGATCCCGATCGGGTTGGAGCTGTATTCGGTCCGCAATGAACTGAAGCAAGACCTGAAAGGGACGGTCACGGCTGTCGCGAAGATGGGCTACCAGTGCGTCGAGTTCTTCTCGCCGTATTTCGAGTGGACCCCCGCTTACGCCAAGGAAGTGCGGAAGCTGCTCGACGACTTGGGCATGCCCTGCTACTCCACCCACAACAGCTTCAAGTCCTTTGAGCCGGCGAACATCCCGAAAGCCATCGAACTGAACTCGATCCTCGGCTGCAAGCACGTCGTTATGGCGAGCGCGGGGAAGGTCGAGGGATTGGATGGCTGGAAGAAGGTCGCCGATCGGCTGAATGAAGCCGCCGCAAAGATGAAATCCGCTAAGCTGCGGGTGGGCTTCCACAACCACCAAGTCGAGTTCATCCCAATTCAAGGAACGCGCCCGATCGAGGTTCTGGCTAAAAATACCGGAAAGGACGTCATGCTACAGCTTGATGTCGGCACTTGCATTCAAGCCGGCTCGGATCCTGTCGCTTGGATCAAAAAGAACCCGGGACGGATCAACTGCATCCACTTAAAGGACTACTCGAAGGATCCGGCGAAGGGTTACAAAGTGCTTTTCGGCGAAGGTTCGGCCAACTGGAAGGAGATTTTCAAAGCGGCTGAAGGCAAGGGCGGCGTCGAGTACTATCTGATCGAGCAGGAAGGCAGCGCTTATCCTCCCATGGATACCGTGAAACGCTGCTTGGAAAACTACAAGAAGCTGCGTGCATAAATGTTGACTAGACGAGGCTGTATCGGCGCTTTGGGCGCCGCGGGCGCTCTGCCTGCGGCGCCCGCGCCGTTTCGGGGCATCCGGTTGGCGGAGATCTTCAGCGCTTCGGATACGTCCCGGCTAAGGCTGGCGAGGCAGTTGGGCGTCACCCACGCCATCGCCGGCGTTTCCGGAGCGTTGAGCAGGACGTCCCGCGACCGCTACGAAGAGACGATCGCCAAAATCAAGAGCGACTTCGCCGCCCAGGGTTTCACCGTGGCGGGAGTCGAAAGCCATCCCGTTCCCGCGGAGCGGATCAAACTCGGGCTGCCGGGACGCGATGAGGAAATCGAGAACTACATCGCCGCCATCCGGGCGCTTGCCAACAACGGCATCACGATGGTCTGCTACAACTTCATGGCAGGTTTGGGTTGGTATCGCACCCGCGTGGACGTTCCGGAGCGAGGCGGGGCGCTGACGAGCGAGTTCGACCAGCGGGTGGCGACCCAACAAGGGCTGACCAAATGGGGCGAGGTGAGTGAGGCGAAGATTTGGGAAAACATCGAGTACTTCTTGAAGGCTATCATCCCAGTCGCTGAAAAAGCAGGAGTTAAGATGGCCTTGCACCCCGATGATCCGCCCATTTCTCCGTTGCGCGGCATCGGGCGCATCCTAACCAGCGCCGCCAACTACCGCCGGATTATGAACATCGTTCCCAGCCCGGTGAACGGCGTCACGTTTTGTCAGGCGAACTTCAAAGCCATGGGCGAGGACATTTATGCGCTAGCCCGGGAGTGGTGCCGCGCCAAGAAGATCTTCTTCGTCCATTTCCGCGACATCGAGGGCACGCGCGAGAAGTTCCGCGAGACCTTCCACGATAATGGTCCAACCGACATGGCGCGCATGTTGCAGATCTATCACGAAAACGGGTTCGACGGTCCCATGCGCCCCGACCATGCCCCCACGATGGAGGGCGAGTCGAACGACCGCCCCGGTTACGCCATGCTCGGCAAAGTCTTCGCTTTCGGATACATGAAAGGGCTCATGCGCGCCCGCGGCATTCCCTACGCCTGATCACCGTTGGGATTCCACCAGGATTCGAACCGGACCCAGCAGCCCGGAGGGCAGCATTTCTTCATCGAACGGGAGATAGCGGGCGAGCAACGACATTTTCGCCCAGCCGAGCTTCTCCAACTCCAGCAGTTTGGCCGGATTGCCGGCTACTTCGTTCGCCCGCGTGTTCGCCACTTCGATTTCGAGAAGATTTACGCCTTCCCGCAGCGCGCCGTCCAGCCGCCAGCGGAACGGCGCCCACGCCCGCCGCCCTAAGTCGACCCCGTTCAACCTTACGCTCGCCGCGTATCGCACTTCGCCGAGATCGAGCACCGCAGCACCAGCGCCGTTCCTGTACGAAAACTCCTTCCGGTAGCGTCCCACGCCCCAGAAGGCTCTGTGTCCCCATTCATGCCAGCTTTTCAGTTCTCCGGTGAGCACCGCTCCATTCAGCTCAACTCTCCACTCGCCCTCAAGCGTGGTGTGCACCCTCGATGGCCGTTCAAGGTGTACCGAGGGCGCCGCCGGGCGGGGAGCAAAGACAAGAAGCTTCGATTCAGACGGCTCCAGGACCAGACGGATACGCGCCCCGCGGCTGCCTTCGCGCGGGAGGGATTCCACGGCGCTGCGCTCGCCGGTGACAGGATCCCACCACTCCGGCGCGCCTTCGGATTGAATCACAGCCATACTGTCTACCCGATTTTCACCCTCGTTAAACAAGAAGAACACATCGACATCGGCCAGACGGCGTTTGAGACATCTCAGATCCTTCGCGGGGGGTTGCAGGTGGATGGGAGGCGGCGCGGGTGCTTTTCGTATCCGGGATACCCGTTGCCGTGTTTCTTCCGACACCGCTGCTCCGGGAGAGATCAGGACTTCGTCATATGCCTGCCCGCTTGCATTCATCAGGCGTCCGTCTTTGAGTTTAGTGAGAGAGCGGATACCCTCTTCTGAGATGAAGTCGAAATCCCTTTGCTCTTCCAAGAGACGCTGCGCCGTTTGCGCCATGGCGGCTTCAGGGCCGAAATCTTCAAGCCACCCGCTGGCGATGGGATAGAGGATCGCCGTCGAAGCGGTGGGCTGGCCCACCGAAAGGATGTAGGAAAGCCGGTTCGCGTACGCGGCTAGCTGGCCGAAATAGGGCCATAGCGGAGAACTGGACCAGCTCGGCGGGGCGAGGTATGGCCGGTATTCTTCCTCCGAGGAGAGATACGCCATGGTTTGCACAAGATTGATGCCCCGCACGAACTGGTAATCCAGTACCCACTTGGCTTGACCGAGCGTCAGCCCGGCGCCATACGCAGCCAGACTCTCGGTGAACGCGCGCGGGCGGCCATATAGGTGCGCGGCGGAAGAGGCGAGTTTAGGGAAATAGGGCCGCTTTTGCGGCCAGATTTCGCGCCAGACGGCGTCCACGCCGGGTATGTGCACCCAGCGGTTGAGCGTGAAATAGTCGCCGTTGTGGGGAACGAGCGTTTTCATCTGATCTTCCCCCCACAAGTGCGTCATATACTCGAGCCCCCGGTTGCCGCACCATTCGGCGGAGCGGCGAAAGATGCCGTCGGCGAGCAGCGACGTCCAGACTTCGCGGTAGTCCGCCAGCGCCCTCCGCGCTTCGGGGGTCTTCGCTGCCGCCATCTCCGGCAGCAAGGGAACGAGGTCGTACCGTTTGCGCTTACGGAATTCGACCGGCAATGCCGGAGTCCATGGTAAGCCGCTGTAGTTCGGTTCATCGCTCATGAAACCCAGTACGGTCCGCCCGAACTCATGTCCGATGTGCTTCTCGTAGGCTGCGTAAACGTCACTGAGGAAGCGGTCCACCGCTGCGGGGTTCATTAAGTCAATGAGTGAGAACGTGGTGTCCTTCCGATAGCCCGGGCTGTGCACGTACCGGGTGGGCGATGTGGACAGTCCTTCCGACACGGCGACGATTTCCCACTGTCCTTCGGGAGCGGTCCATTGGAGGGTGTCGCCAGAGGCGGCGAGCCGGACGGCGCGGCCGGATGGATCGATTGCCGACGCCGCCAAAAACCCTTCCGTGAGATGCATTTGAACCCGTGCGCCGGCGGGAGCGGGGAAGCGGTCGACGGTGAGCATTCGCATGCCCAAATGTGGGTACTCCCGCGTGACCTTACCTCCGGCGAATCCGCTCGGGTAACCGCCCTCATCCATCAGCCACACCCGCATTCCGAGCGAGGCGGCTTCCGCGACGGCAAACCGGATCCGTTCAAACCAAACCGGGGAGAGATACTCGACCTCCAACCCAGCCATGGCCCAGATCATGACGGCGCGAACGCCGTGGGTCCGCATATCCCGCAGGTCGCGGCGAATGTCGGACTCGGTCATAGGTCCGTTCCACCACCACCACATGGTGAGTCCGTACTCGGGCGGCGGGTCGCGGAACTGCCTGTAAGCCTCCTCATAGGTTGGGACGGCGATGCGCTGCCAGGGGCGCTCGGCGGCGTGCATGCCGAAGCACGCCGCCAGGACAATGGCGCACCATCCGCCGCGCATCGCAGTGACAACCCCCGGTTCGCGGTCAGAACAGCAGTTTGGCGCCGAACTGCACCACGCGGTTCCCGGTGGCCCAAGTAATGATCCCGAAGGTGGGGGTATTCACGATCCTGCCCGGTATGCCGAAATTGGGATGATTTGGAAAATCGAAGAACTCAGCCCGAATCTGGAAGCGCACGCGCTCGAACATCTCAGTGTTCTTGTGGATGCCCAGCGTCCAATTCTGGCTGCCCGGTCCGATGAACGTGTTCCTGCCGAGGTTCCCCAGACGGTAGAGCGGCGGCATGGCGAACGCGGCACGATTGAAGTAGTAAGTCCCCGCATCCACGCCCCGTTTCTGAACCGGCAGGCTCTTGTCTATGCCCGCCCACGGGTCCCCAACCAGATTCGGACGCTGGTTATTCGAACTGCCTGCGCCGGCTCCGATGCTGGCGTTGTCCCCCGGCGTATTGATCGTGAAGACGGGACCGCTTGAGAGCACCGTAATCCCGCTCAACTGCCAGCCGCCGGCCAGTTTTTGCACGACGCTGCCGGTGTTCAGGAAGCGGCGACCGCGTCCCACAGGAAGTTCGTAAGTGTAGCTCACCACGAGCCGCTGCTGAGCGTGGAAGGCGGAGAGCCCTTTTTCAGCCTTGAACGCGCAGCGGCATTGCGGGTTGGATGGAGTGCCGGTATAGTTGCCCGAACTGCTGGCGTCGTCAATCGCCCTGGAGAAAGTGTAGGACGCCAGGAAAGTGAGTCCGTGGCTCATGCGCTTTTCGACTTTAGCAAGCAGCCCGTGGTAGGTCGAAGATCCGAAGTTGTCGCTGCCGATGACCAGATTCGGGCTGAAGTCGGGATAGCGCACCCGGTCGCGGAGGGGCGTTGGGCGTGCAGGATCCACCACCAGGATGTTCTCCCACTGCTGGAAATTGCTCCGGCGCAAGAGGTTGGTGCCCTTTGATCCGGCGTAGCCTACCTCGACCAGCATTGCCCGGGAAAGCTGCCGCTGGACGTTGAAATTCCACTGCTGCGTATAGGGACTGCGGCTGGCGATGTCGAGTGAAGTGGGCACGATAGCTCCCGTGGGTCCTCTGGCGGATGGAAACAGGGTGTCGAGCGACAAGGTGGGAACGAGCGGATCAGAGGCATGGCTTTGGATGTAGAAAAACGGCGGATTGCCCCTCAACAGCAGCGCTTCATTGCCTTCCTGCACGTCGTAAAAGATCCCGTATCCGCATCGCAGGACCGTTTTCGCGAAGGGGCGGAAAGCCAATCCTGCCCGGGGCGCCCAATTGTTCCGGTCGGGTTCCAAAATGCTCTCCCGGATGATCGGACCGCCGGAGTCCGTTACGCCCACGCCCGGCACATAGGCTTTGTTGGTTCCCGCGATAAGCAAGCGCCCGCGCGGGTGCGCCGGGTCGACGATCGTGAGCTGGTTCAGCTTTTCGCGCCACGGCGCGGCGTATTCGTACCGGACGCCCAAGTTCAGCGTCAGACGGGAGGATAGCTTCATGTCGTCCTGAAAATAGACCGCGTAAGTCTGGGTATAGAGGTGAGCCAACTGGTCGCCCACGGCAGCCGAAGCCGACTGTGGATGTCCGAGCAACAGATCGGCGATGGCGTTGCCGGTGTTGGCGACGTTGGGGAGGTTCGTGAACTGTCCGGTGAAGGTGAAAGCGCCCCGGTCGTTGCTCGCGACCACTTGTGAAAGGCGCGTGCGGCGCAGGTCTGCTCCGATTTTGATGGTGTGCGCCCGGCGCGTCACCGTAAGAGCGTTCACGTACTGATACGTGTGCGTGAGCGCGGTGAGGGGCACAGCGCTGCCGGGTCCAAGGGCGTTGTAACCGCTGAACGTGAACTGCGGCAGCCCGTATGCGGTGAGCTTGTTTTCGGTGGTGTTGGTGAAGCCAAAGTAGTCGCGCGCCGGGTTTTCTCCAATTGAGCCGTCCGGCAGTTGGTAGATCTTTGAACGGTTCGCCACGGCGCGGAACTCATTCAGGATGCGAGGATTGACGATGTGGATCCAATTAACGACTCCGTTCTGTCCCGCCACGTCATTGAGCACGCCATGCATCGGAGCGATGCCATAATTGGTGCGGAAGGCTTGGGAAATCGAATACCTGACGAACAGGCTGTCTTGGGGACGGAAACGGTGGTCTCCCCGCGCGTTGCCCTGGTCGTAATTGGATGTCTCGTTGGGGTTGAAGGCCAAGTTCCTGCCGAGGAAACCCCCTTCGTAGTTCGGCTTGGGGAAGAGCGGAACCACCTTCTGCCCGCGCGGCGAGAACCGGGAAGCGGGTATGCGGTTGCCGGGAAACTGCGTCCGGGTGCGGGACGCAGCCACGTAAGTCGCGGGGTCGAAGATGCGCGGATCGGACGCCGCGCTGAAATCGCCCGCGAGTTGCGCCGGAGTGGGGACCATGCCGAGTCCGGTCGCCGCCGTCTGCTTGCGCTGCCCGTCGTAATTGACGAAAAAGAATGTGCGATCCTTGCCATTGTAAACGCGCGGCAGCAGCGCCGGACCGCCCAGCGTGGCGCCGAACTGATTCATCTTCAGCGGCGCGGTGGCGCCGGGTTGGAAGAAATTTCGCGCTGCGAACTTGTCATTGCGCAAGAATTCGAACAGGGTCCCGTGAATCTCGTTCGTCCCGCTTTTGAGAGCGGTCAGGATCTGTGTTGCGCCGCGCCCGAACTCAGCGCTGTAGGAATTTCCCAGAACCTTGAACTCTTGGATCGCGTCGGGCGTGGGCGAAACGCTGGGAGTCTGAAACGAAGCTTCATTCGTGTCCGCGCCGTCGAGCAGGAAGCTCATGGACGTATCCCGCGCGCCCGCGAAGTTAATCGCCCGGGTGACCCCCCTCTGCGCCGGAATGCCGCCCACGCGCGAAGGAATGGCGCCGGGAGCTAGCCGGGCGAGTTCGAGGTAGTCTCTTCCGTTCAGAGGGAGATCGACGATTTGGCGGTTGGTGACCACGTGGCCGATCTCCGAAGTGTCCGTGCTGAGCAGGACAGCGCTAGCGGCGACCTCAATCCGCTGCACCACCTCGCCCACCTGAAGACGGACGTCCACTCGCGCGACTTGGTTCACCTGCAGGGTGACGCCGCTGACAACTTGGGTCGCAAAACCGCGGTGCTCGACTTGGACCCGGTATGAACCCGGGAGGAGCGAGGAAAACTGATACTCTCCCCTCGCGTCCGTGCTTTGCGTCCAGGTCAAATTAGTGGCGGTGTTCACGGCGGTGACCATTGCGCCGGGAATGGCGGCGCCGGTTTCGTCGCGAACCACACCTAGGATCGTGCCGCGCTCTGACTGAGCCATCATCAGGCTGGCAGCCGCGAGCGCAAGAAAGAGCAAACACATCAGCCGTTGCATGGAAACCTCCGGCTTGCTCAAATCCCTCGGGCCCGTGCGCCGACAGGGCCCATCTTGCCCTGGCTCAGTATGGAACATTCCTGCATCCATCGCAACGGGTTCCAAAAGCCGGCGGGAACGGTTCTCGCGTGTTATGCTCGAAGTAATCTCCCCTTAGTTATTTCTGAATTTGGCTTGACTTCGAACACACCTGACAGGAGGTTTACGAGATGGCAGCAACAGAATCCACGATGCTGGCTCTGGGCACTGCGGCGCCGGATTTCAGCCTCCCGGACGTGGTTTCCGGACGGATGGTGAGCCTGAAGGACTTCGCCGGTAAGAAGGCGTTGCTCGTTATGTTCATCTGCCGCCACTGTCCCTACGTGAAGCACGTGCAGGACGAGCTCGCGCGCTTGGGCAGAGACTACGCGGATAAGCCGGTGGGCATTGTGGCGATCTCCTCGAACGACGCCGAAAACTACCCGGAAGACGCGCCCGAAAGCCTAAAGGAGATGGCGCTCGAGTTGGGATTCAATTTCCCGTATCTTTACGACGAGAGCCAAGACGTGGCGCGCGCCTATGACGCCGCCTGTACGCCGGACTTCTTCCTGTTCGACGAAAACCGGCGGCTGGTCTATCGCGGGCAACTCGACAGCAGCCGTCCGGGCAATGGGGTTCCGGTCACCGGGCGGGACTTGCGCAGCGCTATAGACGCGGTTCTCGCGGGCGCGCCGGTGGATCCCAATCAGAAGCCCAGCCTCGGTTGCAACATCAAGTGGAAGCGGGCGAGGTAGCGTTTCTTAGGCTTGTTCATTTGTAGTACACTGATTTTGCCGGTATCCCGCACAGGCACGGCGGTCAGGTTGTTGCGGCCGCCGTTTCTTGTTTTTGGGCGCTTGTCGCCACGCTCAGCGGACGTGCAGTTGCACGCGGTTCGATGAAGCCCCTCGAACGGTAAGGAACACCTGCGCTGCTCCGGCGCCGGGCGGCACGGTGAAGGCGATTTGATATGTGCCGACACTGCCCGGCGTCGCAATCGCATAAACCGGATTGACCGCGGTAGAGCCCACCGTGACGGAGACTCCGGAAACATTCGATAAAGGCTCCGCGGGCGCGGGAACGCCGGTGCGTAACGGCGGCGACGTCTGTCCCAGTCCAGTGGCGTAGCAGAAGACGATCTCCCCCGGCGAGGCGGGGTTCTGCGCCGTCACCCTCGAATAGTCGCTATTCTTCAGACAGAGTCCCCCGGCTGTATCTTGAAATAGCGCCGGCGCGGCGGCAGCCACGCGGACGTCGAAAGTCCTGCTCTCGCCGCTAACTGTCGAGATCTTCACGGGATACGTCCCCGGGGGGATTTCAAACGGCACTTGCGCCAGGATGACATCCGGCGCCGCCCAGAGCATCGGCGCACGAAAGCTTCCGATGGACACCTCCGCACCGTTCAGGGACCACGCCGCGGACCCATCCGGGTTGCCCGCGCCGCCCGCCGATGGAGCCAGACTGCGCCCATAAACCGACATGAGCCCGCCTTGGGCAAGCGTCGTAAGGGAGATGTCGCTTCCCGACGCCAGGACGGTCAACAGCGCCGGAGGCGCCGAAGATGCGGGCATAAGCTGACCGCGCATCGCGCCCAGCGGTATGGCGGCGGTGTGCAGATCCAGATAGTAGCTGCCGGGTGATTCCATCACGCCTGCTAAAGCGGTGGCCAGTTCGGGTTTCGAACTGACCACGGTTTCCCGGTAGCCAAGCAATCCGGTGACCGCCACCAGAACGCGCGCTGGCGACAAACTGCAAGCCGCAATAGCGCGCCCGATGACCCCGGCTTCTCCGGCATGGAGGTGGAGTCCTGTGACGCCCACCGGTCCTGGAAAACGAGCCGTCATTTCAAACGCGAGCGCCGCTGCTCGAATGCCGGATTCGCCTCCTGGCAACGTGTAAACCGTCACTCCCACGGGCGCCGAGGCTTTAAGCAGGAAGTTGGGAGGCGTCTGGTTTTCAGGGAGCAATTCCGCCTCAAAGCGTGATTCCTGAGCCGTCCGCAGCGTTCCGAAGGACCTGTCGTCGATCCATAAGGAAAGGCTGGAAGGGCTGCTGAGTAACCTTTCGAGAGCTACTTGAGCCAACGGGTCCGAGAGATCCAAAGATCCCGACCGCGTGATCAGTGGAGCGCCGCTTTCGCCCTCCCGCAAAGCAAACCCGGAGAACTTCGTTTCTGCGTCCACCGCGAGTGTGGCGGCTGAAATGCGGCCCGCGGAAGCGCGGGTGACTGACAACCGGATGAGCGCCGCCCCGGCGTCGCTCGCCGCCATGAGCGCCACATCCTCGCTCCGTGCGGCGCCGAGCGCGAGAGCCGCGAGGACGGCGAGCCGCACCGGCATGCTGCGCGTAGGGATCATGTCGTTCTCAGCTTTCAGTATAAACAGGGCGGGCGGCGGGGCCCATGTTTCAGGGAACGGTTAGAATGCACAGGTCAATCGTTCCCGAACGGTTGGAGTTGAAGACGATGCGCTTTCCGTCTGCGCTCGGGCGCGCCAGTGGCTGCGCCCAGAACATGTCCTGCGCGCCGCCGGTCCGCGCGCCGGCAGTCGAATACGCGGTGCGCGTGCGTGCAAGAAAGCGGTGATTGCCGTCCAAACGGAGTTGGAGAATTTCATCGAGCGGCGGAGCATAGGCAGGCGGCAGATTGGCTTGGTTGGGAAAGAATGAAGCGATGAACCACTCGCTCACGCGCGATGGCCAAGCCAGGTGCAGGTTATGAACGTAGCGCATCTCGGAAGCAGGTACGCTGTACAGAACCCGGTCCTCCGTGCCATCGATATTCACCACATGAATCTCGAGCGGGGTGCGATCGCCGCCCCGTGGACCGGAGGGCAGCTTGAAATACGCCCATTTGCCGTCCGGAGAGAAGTCGTGGTGTCCTCCTCCTCCCACGCCGTTGAAAACATGATGAACGGCGCCGGTGTCGTCATAAATGAGCACCGCTTGAGGACCTCCGGCGCTCGACGAACAACTGGCGAAAATGAAGTTCCGGTAGCCGATGTAGCGCGGCTTGTCCCATGCCGGGACGCAACCCTCTGGAAACTGCATTTGAAACGTCCGCTCCTCGTCCATGTCCGGCAATGAGTACGAGCGGAACGTACCGTCGGCGGTGATCACCAGGATGCGGTCACCGTCCTGATTCAGCGACGGTCCATTGGGCATGAGGCGCGCGGGCGCAAAAGACTTCAAGAGCTTCGCTTCCCCGGTGTGAACATTGAACTGATACAGGCTCGAACTTCGCCAAGTGTAGAGGGTGTCGGGTTTGTGGCGGTCCCAGGCGAGGCGCCAGTCGTAGTGCTCCACCGGAAACAGTTCCTTTAAGAAACAGCCCTCTCCGTCGAAAAGCACCACCTTCCAGTTGCGCTGCTGGAGATCCGAATGGATTCCTACCATGAGCGTCCCGTCGGCGTTCCAAGGATCGCGGCTGTAGTAGAGGTTGTGCTCGTGCCCCTCCGGACGCAGCAGTTGGCGCACCGGCGCCCCGTAATTCTCGTCAGTGAAGTCCACCGCCCCAGGACACGCGGTCTGCGCGGAGACGGTCCCGATCGCGGCGAGGACGAACAACAAACCGGCTGCAAGACCCATTCCGACCGCAGTTTATCAAACGCGGCCTAACAGCACCTGCTTGACGCGCCGGAACCCGGTTTCGCCGCTTGTCAGAACGGGCACGCCGAACACGGCTTGCGGGTCGGGGTAGGAGAGCAGGAAAACGGACATCGATAGCTGAGCCAGAACGACGGTGTGGATCTCCTCCCGGCTCGCCGCTTCACGAATCGCGCTTGCGATCCGTTCATTGTGTCCCGCAATGTCCCCCGCGCCCAAGCGGTGAAAGGCATCCTCCACGGTGGCTCCGGCGAAAGCCACGTGCCTGCCGAGCCGCCCGGCGGTTTCTTCGAGCAATGCCTGCGTGTTCTTCACCGTCGGACCGTGCGTGGCGATTACCAGAATCTTGCCGCCGCGCTCGACCGCTTCCTCCATCATGGCTTCATCGATTTGCACGACCGGCACCCCGTGCCGGGCCATGGCGGAGCGCACGGCTCCAGCCGCACGGTTCATCGTGGAACACGTGATCAGGATGGCATCGACGCCCGCTAACTGGACCAGTTCTTCCGAGTAGCGCACAAACAAGTCGATGTTGACCTGCGGAGGGCAGGGGAGCCCCCGGCGGTGAGCATCCATGAAGTTCAGTTGCACGGCGTCGTTGCCGTGGTTGACCAGTTTGACGCCGGGTAGAATCTTCCGGCCGAAATACGTCGTGAACAGACTGATCCAGCTCGAACCGTTCACCAGCCCGAGCGTTTTCCCACGGAGTTCCGGCTCGCCGTCTTCTTCGGGCTCGAGCTTCGGCACGCCGGTGAACGCCATGTAACGGCTGAACAGCGCAATGTCTTCGGTCAGCTCGCGGCTCATGCAGTCGCCTCCGGCTTCAGGGCCAACGTCTCGAGAACCTTCTCGACGACGTGGTCCGAGGTCATCTTGTAGTGGTGCAGCAGGTCATTGACGTGCCCGGTGTGGATGAAATCCTCCGGATCGGTGCCGATGGCGCCCACGGGGACTCCAATGCCCCGGGCTGCGAGAGCCTCCGCCACGAGCGAGTACAGCCCCCCGCTGCGGCAGTGGTTTTCCAAGGTCACGATGGCTGAAACGCGCGACGCCATGTCATACAAGAGCTCACGATCAAACGGCTTCAATGACGGGTGGTGGTCCAGGCGGACGCCGATGCCGCGGCGGCGCAATTTCTCCGCGGCGATCTTCGCGGTTCGCACCATGAAGCCGGTTGAGACCAAGCCCACATCGGACCCGTCGTCCACCACCGTGACTCCCTTGCCCAACTGAAAGCGGTAGCCCTCGAAGATTTCGTTTTTCCCGACCTCGCAGCGCACGATCCGGAGATAGAAGGGACCGTGAGTTTCCACGGCGCAACGCAGCGCCTGCGCCATTTCATCGTTGCAACCCGGCTCGATCACCCGTAGGTTCGGAATGCGCAGCAGCAGACCAAGCTCCTTGTCGCTTTGGTGCGTGGCGCCGGCTTTCCCGGTGAACAGACCCACATAGGCGCCCAGCACCTTGACGTTCAGGTTGCCGTAAGCCACCGAAACGTAAAGCTGGTCCATGAAACGCCGGCAGAAGGCGTCGAAAGTGCACGGGAACGGGATGAAACCTTCCTGCGACAGCCCCGCGGACATGGCGATCAGGTTCTGCTCGGCGATGCCCGCCTTGATGAGTTTCGCCGGGTGGAAATGCTCGAAGATGTGCAGCCCGGATGACGAGCGCAAGTCTCCGTCCAGGGCGACGATCTGCGGGTACTCGTACGCCAAATCACTCAAGGCGTAACCCATCTGATAGCGCATTTCCGCCGTTTCTTCGCGCTTGGGAATGGTGAATTGGGCCATGTCGAAAGCTCCTATGCCTGCCTGTCTCTGACGGGATCGGGATTCTCGTGCAATGGCGGCACGATCTCGATGGCGCGGGCGATGGCGTCGGAAAACTCACGCGGAAAACCGAGGCGCTTGCCGTCCTGCTCCCAGAGTTCGTCGAGCCAGCGCGCGGCCGATTCGGCGTTCCGCGGCGCCGAAGTGTGCCAGTTCGGATTGTACTGGCATTCGCCGACCTTCTTGCCTTTGATGGTGTTCACAATGACGCCGATGGGCTTCCCGCGCCGTTGCTGGCGCAGCATGGTGAAGAGATTGACCAGTTCGCTCACATCGTGTCCGTTGCGGACTTCGTAAACGTCCAACTTGAAGGCGCGCAGTTTGTCCGCCAGCGGCTCAATGCTCATATCCTCGCTCAGGAAGCCTTTGGCTTCGACCTTGTTGTAGTCGATGAGCACGACCAGGTTGTCCAGCTTGTAGTGACCGGCAGCCATAAGCGCTTCCCACACCGAACCCTCGTTGCATTCGCCGTCGCCGACCAGGACATAGACCATTCGGTCGGCGTGGTCCGGACCCTTGCGCCTCAACGCCAGGGCGCGCCCCACAGCCACGCCCGGGATCTGCCCGAGCGAACCGCCGCTAATCTCGATGCCCGGCGTACGGAGGCAATCGGGGTGAGACTCAAGACAGGAGTCCCAACAGCCGTAGGTCTTCAACACTTGCATGGGGAAGTAGCCGAACAGCGCCAGCAAGGTGTATAGACCGGGGCACGCGTGGCATTTGGAAAGGTAGAACACGTCGCGTTTCTCCCACTTGGGGTTGGCGGGGTCGAATCGCAGGACGTAGTTATAGAGCACGGCGATGGTTTCCGCCTCGGAAAAGCTGCCGCCCGGGTGGCCAAGCGCGGCGCAGGTCATGCTGTAAGTCGTGTAAGCGCGAATGAGATAGGCCAGCTTTTCGCAGTTCTTCAAGAGCTCCGGATACTCGGCGTGGAAGGGAAGGACATCATAGGCGGCCGTGGTTCGTTCGCGAAACGGTTTCCAATAGGGCGAGAAGTCGAGGGGATCTGATACAAGCTTTTCCGATGCAAGCATAATGAGACTCCGGTTTCGGGGTTGCCTAACCGGTTAGAATTCGAGCGTACCACACTCAGCGGCTCCGCCGCCAGGACTCCTGCGCTTGCTCGGCGGCGCGCGCCACGTCGACGCGCCACAACAGGCCCATGCCGGACAAGAAAAAGACGATCAGCGCCAGGATGGCGAAACGGTAGCTCCCGGTGAGTTGCAAACCGAGTCCGAACAGGAGGGGACCGAGCCAGCTCGTGCCCTTGTCGCTGATTTCGTACAGGCTGAAGTATTCCGCCTCGCTGCCCTTGGGAATCATCTGCGAAAAGACGCTCCGGCTCAGCGCTTGGCTCCCGCCCAGCACGGTAGCCACCACCGCCGCCATGACAAAAAACTGCGCCGTAGTTGTCACCGAAAAATAGGCGAAGATCAGAACGCCCGTCCAAATGGCAAGAGACAGCATCAACGCGTTCTTCGAACCCGCCAGCCGCGCGATGCCCTCGAACAGGAGCGCTCCAAAGAAAGCCACGAACTGCACCATCAGGATGGCGAGCGTCAGCGTGCCGATGGGAATCTTCAGTTCCTCGCTGCCGAAGTGCGACGCCTGCGTGATGACGGTCTGAATCCCGTCGTTGTACAGCAGATAAGCGGCCAAAAAAAGCAGCGTGAGCGGGTAGCGCCGCAGGTCCCTCACGGTCGAGGCGACTCGGAGCAGCCCCGCTCCCACGAGCGAATGTCCTTGCTCGATCCTCGCCGCCGCCGGGCGATTTTGAAGCGTGGCGAGAGGGATGATGCAGAACACGCCCCACCACAACCCGGCGGACGCGAGGCTGATGCGGATGGCCATTTCGTCTGACAACCCCATGGATCCGGCTTTCTGATACAGCAAGAGGTTCAAGGCCAGCAGCAGACCTCCCCCGGCGTAGCCGAGTCCCCAGCCTTTCGCCGACACGGCGTCGCGTTCTTCCGGCAGCGCGATTTCGGGAAGAAAAGCGTTGTAAATCACCGTCGAGGCGCCGAACGCCAAGTTGGCTATGAGAAAGAGCGCTCCGCCGAGAAGGTACGCCTCTTCCCGGACCCAATACATGGCGGAGGTCGCCGCCGCTCCGGCGTATGCGAAGAAAGCGAGAAGCTGTTTCTTCCGCCCGCTCGCGTCCGCCCACGCCCCCACCAGCGGGAGCGCCGCCACCTGCATGGCCACGGAGAGCGCCACAAGATAGCCCCAGTACGACCGGTAGTCCACCGGGATGCCCAGCGGGTAAACGTATGTTCCGCCGTGGGCCGCGCGCCGCGCCAGTTCAGTCAGATAGGGTCCGAGAAACAACGTGACGACGGTGGTGTAAAAGGCGGAATTGGCCCAATCATAGAAGTACCAGCCCCGCTGTTCGCGAATGCGGCTCACTCGGGCTTTTCCTCCGCCGCCATGCGGGTCAAGGTGACATAATCCTTCTTGCCGTTGCCGAGCAGTGGGATGCGGGGCAGGAAGACGATGCGGCGGGGCAGGGCAAGTTCGGGCGCGCCCATGGCTCGGGCGGACTGCTGCAAATGCTCCCGCCTCAACCCGGGATCTTCGGTGAACAGCACCACGGTTTCGCCGCGCGCCGCTCCCGCCGCCGAAACCGCCGCGTGCGCGAACCGCGGCGAGGCTTCTCTCGCGATGCTCTCGGTGATTTCGAGCGAAACCATCTCCCCCGCCACTTTGGCGAAGCGCTTTACGCGCCCCACAATCGTGACGTAGCCTTCGCCGTCGACGGAAACCACGTCCCCCGTGCGATACCAGCCCTCGCCGAAAATCGAACTGGGAGGCTCGATCGAGCCATCCGGGCGCAAGTAGCCGAGCATGACCTGCGGTCCTTTGACATGCAGTACGCCGCCTTGTTCAATGCCCTCCACCGGCTCCAAACGGTATTCGGTTCCGGGCAGAAGTTGACCCACTGTGCCGGGCTTGCACGCCAAAGGACTATTCGCCGCCACAATCGGAGAGCACTCGGTGACGCCGTAGCCTTCGATGAGCCGTATGCCGAACCGGTCGCACGCCGCGCGGCGCACCTCTTCGGTAAGCTTTTCGGCGCCGACGATGAGAAGGCGAACGGTGTGGAAGTCGTAAGGGTGGGCCACTTTCATGTAGTTCGCCAGAAAGGTCGGCGTGGTGGCGAAGATTGTGCGGTCGCGGTCGTAAATCAGCTCGGGAATAATGCGGTAGTGGAGCGGCGTCGGGTAGAGGTACGTGTGCGAGCCGGTGAGCACCGGCAGCAGCGTCACGGTGCACAGCCCAAAGGAATGGAACATGGGCAGCGCGGTGAGAAACTTGTCCTTCGACGTGCACGGGATGGCGGCTTTGGCTTGCACGTGGTTCGCCAGGATGGAGTCGTGGCTCAGGACGACCCCTTTCGGCAGCGTCTCCGAGCCGGAAGTGAACAGCACCACTGCGGGATCCTCAGGGCGGACGCGCGCCATGACGCTTTTCGGATCGGGCAGAGCCCACAACAGCCACAACTTGTCAAGAACCGTCAGCGATTCGCGTAGATCCTCGAGGCAGCGCACCTCAAGCCCGAGCTTGCTCACAATTTCAGCCAGCCGCGCCCGCTCCAGGAACGCCCGCGAAGTGACCACGACCCGCGCCTGCGCCAGCCGGCAGGCGTTCCGCATACCCTCTTCGCCGGCAGTGTAGTTCAGAATGGCAGGCACCCGCCGGAAGGCGAACAAACCGAAAAGGAGGGCCACGTGCGCGCCGGTATTGGGCAGCAACACAGCCACCCGCTCTCCTTCCGAAGTGAATTTCGACACAAGCCGCCCGAGCGCGAGGCTTGCTTTGAGCAAGGCGGCATAGGTCCATTTGCGCTGAATGTCTTCGATCACCTCGCGACCACGCCCGTGGAGCTTAGCCGCCTCGACCAGAGCCTCAAACAACGTGGTGCGGCGGCGCGCATACACCGCGCCCTCCTGCATCAGCTTCCGCATAGCTTCCGCCGCGCGGCGGCGCCGTATGCGAGCCGTCGGTCCTTCGGGCATGGGAATCTTGGCAGGCGGACACAAAGTGACCCGAATGTGGGGGAACCATTTCTTCGGCACGTCGCCCCTCATCCGGCTGACTTTCGAGTACACCAAGCCGTCGATGTGCGCTACGACGACGTCGGCGCCTGTCTTGGCGGCGACGAACGCCGGACCGTCGTACACCTTCATCTGCGTGCCGGTGTTGGTGATCCGTCCTTCCGGGAAGATCATGACCGGCTTGCCTTGCTCCACCAGATGGATCATGGCTTTGATCGCCATCGGACTAGCTGTATCCACCACGAAATGGGGCAGAAAGCGCAATCCGATGGCGAAGTACCACCGCCGCGCGATGGTGCTGTGCACGAGCCACGTAGGCTTTACCGGCAGGAACGCGCCCAGCGTGATGCCGTCGAGAAAAGACTGGTGGTTGGCGATGATCAACAGCCGCTCATGCCGCCCGAGCTTGCCCTCCAAGCGCGCGCGAAACAGTAGCCGTAGAAATAGGCGGGTGAGAAAGGCGACCACCCAATACACGGAAGCTTCTCCTTAGCGATCCCCGATCGCCTTAAGCGTCCATCTTAGCGCGCGAGCCTTGATAGCATCGAAGTATGGAAGGTTTTGGGCCGGCGTCGCGCCGCGCCTTCTTGACTGGGTTGATGGCGGCTGCCGCTCCGGGCGCGGAAAAGCGAACGCCCGCTACGCTTCCCACGGAGCGAAAGCGTTACGCCGACCCGCTCACTGAGTTCGAGGTCATCCGCCTGACCGAACCGAACTACACGAGTTTCTTGCCTCCTGCGCACCAGCGCCCGATCTCCCGGCGGGGCGGGTTTCTGCTCTACGCCAGCGATCGCGCCGGAACGATGCAAATCTTGCGGATGGACTTGAAGAGCGGGGCTAGCCAGGTGCTCACTTCGGCGGCGGCTCTTGCGCCGCATACCCTGAGCCTGACGGCGGATGAGCGGACCGTGTTCTTTGCCGACGGGAGATGGGTTTGCGCGCTAAGGCTGGCGGGACGCGCCGTGCGGCGCATTTACCAGGCGCCCGCCAATATCTCCGCCTTGCACGCGGCGGAAGGCAATCAGCTCTTAGTCGTGGAGAACTCCGGCGACGCCAGCCGCCTTCGCTTGGCGCATCAAGGGCGGACCGGCGCCACGACATTGCTGGAGGTCCACGGGCAAATCTCCGACCCTCTGTTCCGGTTAAAGCGCCCCCTCATCCTGTACCGCCGGGACAACTCGAGCCTGTGGCTGCTCAATCCGGATGGGAAGCAGCACCGGCGGTTGAATACGCCCGAGGGCGCCATTACGCGCGCGCATTTTTCACCCGACGGGCGCACGGTGTTGTATCTGCACGCTCCACCGGACAAATCGAAGCTGCCTTCGATTCGCGAAATCGACATCGAGAGCGGCGAGGACCGTCAGATCGCCGTCACCAGCCGGTTCATCGACTTCGCTCCCAACCCGGATGCTTCGGTGTTTGTAGGAGTGAGCGGCAGCATCGCGCAGCCCTCGATCTTGTTGCTGGTTCGGGCGGTGCGCCGGGAATTGACGCTCTGCGAACACCGGGCGACCGACGCCGCCAGCGTTCACGCCCAACTTTCCCCCAACTCGCAGCGGATGTTCTTCCAAAGCGACCGGCATGGCAAGCCGGCGTTGTACATGATGAACATCGAGCGTCTGGTGGAAAAGACCGAGACCGAATGACGCTAGGATGGAGAAGATCATGAACCGCAGGAGATTCCTCCAGAGCGTAGCTGCGGCTGCGCCGTTCATTGCCCGGGGCGCGGGAGCGGCGCGTCCGAACATCCTGTTTTGCATTTCCGATGACCAGTCGTATCCGCATGCTTCGGCATACGGCGCGCGATTTTTAAAGACTCCGGGTTTCGACCGGGTGGCGAAAGAAGGCGTCCTATTCCATAACTCTTATGTGTCGACGCCTTCGTGCTGTCCTTCGCGGGGCGCGGTACTGTCCGGTCAGGATTTCTACCGGCTTCGCGATGCTTCGATGAACCACACCGTTTGGCCGGGAGGCATTCCGCTATACACGGACTTGCTCGCCGAAGCGGGATACCACACCGGCTTTACGGGCAAGGGTTGGGGTCCGGGCAACTGGAAGGTGAGCGGCAGAAAGGTCAGTCCCACCGGACCGGATTTCAACAAGGTCACGCTCAAGCCGCCAGGCGCGCGCATCAGCCCGATTGATTATGCTTCCAACTTCGAGGCTTTCCTGGCTGCGCGCCCGAAGAACGCGCCTTTCTGCTTTTGGGCGGGCTTCATCGAGCCGCATCGCGAGTTCGATGAGGGCATCGGGGAGAAGCACGGCATCCGCCTGGATGATGTCACCGTGCCGGCTTTCCTGCCGGACAGTAGGGAAGTGCGATCCGACATCGCCGATTACGCGTTCGAGATCCAATGGTTCGACCGGCACTTGGAACGGATGCTTCAAATCTTAGAGAAGCGCGGGGAACTCGACAATACGATCATCGTTGTGACTTCGGACAACGGCATGGCGTTTCCGCGCGCCAAAGCGAACTTGTATGATTACGGCTGCCGGATGCCGTCGGCGCTGCGGTGGGGAGCGCGGGTGAAACCCGGCCGGGTGGTTCACGAATTCGTGAGCCACACGGACTTCGCGCCGATGTTCCTGGAGGCAGCCGGTCTGCCGGTTCCCAAGTCCATCACCGGACAGAGCTTAATCCGAATGTTGGAGGGCAGCGCGCCGTGGCGCAAGGAAGCGGTGTTTGGAATCGAGAGGCATTTTCCAGGAAGCCGGCCAAACGGCGCCGGATATCCTTGCCGCGCCATCCGGACGGCAGACTACCTCTATATCCGCAATCTGACGCCGGACGCCAGCCCGTGCGGCGATCATCCCGGTCCTGTGTGGCCCGAAGACGATCCGGTGGGCGGATACGGCGATACGGACGGTGGAATGTCCAAGACCTACCTCTGGCGGAACCGTTCGCGTTATGGCGAGCTGTTCCGGCTGGCATTCGGCAAGCGCCCTGCCGAAGAGCTTTACGACGTGAGGAAGGACCCCTTTAACATGCGGAACTTGGCTGCGAACCCGCAGTTCGCTGCGGTGAAGAAGGACCTATCCGCGCGCTTGGATGCGTATCTCAAGCGGACGGAGGATCCGCGGGCTTTGGGCCGCGGTGCGGAGTTCGACGCGGTGATGAGGCGTTTCCCGAAAATCGCTCCCGGCGCGCGCTGACGCCTACCATTCCAAGCGGGCGGCCACCTGCACCTGCCGCGGCCGGAATCCGAAGCCGGAGTACGAGTTTCGTAAAGTCACGATGCCATCCGAAGCCGGCACGGTCAATCCTTGGTTGTTGAACACGTTGAACATGTCCACGTTGAGCCGGAAGCGTATGCGCTCCGTGATCTGGAAGAACTTTAGGAGAGAAGCGTCCGTAAGCCAGTTGAATGGTCCCAAACGGTATTGATTGCGCCAGGGATGAAGGTTGGTATTCACGCTCACCCGCTGATTGGTTCCATTTTTGAGCCTGATGTAGACAACGTTGGTGTCCCAATCGTTCGATCCAGGCTGACCGGGAAGACCGCCCTCGGGCCATGGGATGACCGGCTTTTGCGCCGGCTGGTAATTGTCAGGCAGTCCAAAGACGCCATTGCGCAGTCCCGCGGCGTTGCGGCTATTGATCAGCCGTTTGGAGATATATCCGTTGAAGTACAGGTAGCCCTGAAAACATCTCTCGTCCCGAGGGTCTGTGGCGGTGGCGGGCGTAGAGCGGCAATCGAGGATCGGATACTTCTTCCCATAGACTTCAAAATTTCCCATCTCTCCCCAATTGTTCGTGGGCAGAGCAAACCATGTGCTGACGATGGTGCCGCTGCCGGAGAGTTTCCAACCACCCAAAATGTTGTTCACGCCTTTTGAGAAACTGCGCCCAAAGCGTTTGCCGCGTCCGAACGGCAAGTCGTAGTTCCAGTTCCACCGTGTACGGTGCTTGGGCGTGGCGGTGTCCCGGGCGTAGTTCAGGAAGCGGTTCAAAGCTTCAAATTCCGTGGGCACTGCGCCCGGCAGGAACGCGGCGGGCGTCGTTCCGATTCCGTCGCGGAAAGAATTGCCCGCCAGGCGAAAAGCGTTGGTCATATTGTGGAAGACCTGAAAGCCCAGTCCCTTGCTGAAGCGGCGCTCGATTTCGGCGGAGAAAGTGGCTGTGTTGATATAGCCCGTTTTCTCCAGGATGCGAACGTCGGTATACGCTTCTTGATCATAAGGCCTGCGCGCTACGCTAGCGTATTCGCCTGTGGGGGTCGGCAACCCGGTGGTGACGTACCAAATGTAGTCGTTCGGAGCAGGGTTGATTTCGTTTAACTGATCCGCCTTCACGCCGTGCTTGCCGTTATAACGCAAACGCATGACGGTGGTCGGCCTAAGCTGCTTTTCGAACGCGATGTTCCACTCGTGCACCTGCATGCTCGGCAGTTTGCCCATGCCGCGCACCGCCACTCCCCTGCCTATCGCTGTCGGGCTGTTCAGGTTGATCACATCCCTGCTGTTTTGGCCGGCGATCACGGTTGGCACATTCCGGAGCAGGTAGTTGCTGATGCCGTCGGGGCTTTGCGCCGCGCTGTTCGGATTGTATGAAAACGTCGCGCGGAAGGGAGGCAAGCCCGAGAATTGCGCGAGCAGCGTGCGCATGGGGATAGGCGACAGATAGAGACCGTAGCCGCCGCGAATGACGACCGTCTTTTTCCCTTCCCAGAGCTTGTAGGCGAATCCCATTCTCGGTCCGAAGTCGAAGTAGTTGTTCTGGAAGATCTGCGGCGAGCGCCCCAACTCCTCGGCGCTCTTGAATTTCACTCCTACTCTCTGGTACACGGCGGCGACTTGCGGCGAGGTTGCGCCCAGGCGGTAATAGTGCTCCATCGGGCGCGGGAACATCAGGGAGTGGCTCTCGATGTCAAAAGCGTTGATCAGGTCGTTCTCCTCGATAAAGCCAGGATTGATGTCCCAACGCAACCCGGGGGTGAGAGTGAGACGGCTGTTGACCTTATAGGTGTCCTGAATGTAAAGCCCGTAATTGCGCTCTATGACGCGCATGAAGCCGCGTTTGAGGCCCACATCCAGACGGGCTGCATACCCCAGGAAGAAGTTCGCCGCGTCATGCCCGGTTTGCGGTTGAACCGCGGGATTTGTGGTCGAGCCGCTGGTTGGACTTTCGAGGGCGGTCGCCAAGCTGTTGAAGTAGGCAGTCCCCGAGATGTTGCCTTGGTCGGGCAGCAAGGTCTGCTTTTCCTTGTGATACCGCCAGCCGAACTGAATGTTGTGCGTCCCGCGGATGTAGGTGTAATTCTGCTCGGCGTTTGTCACCAAGGTGCGGAGCATGCGCCGGTTGTCGCCCTCCACGTAATTCATGAAGCCGACGTTAAGAATCGCTGGCCATCCGATTTCGCCCCTCGGGTTGGGAAGGCCAAGCTCCGCAGCCCAGTCTTTGTCCTTAGGACCCGTGACCGTCTTCGTGGTCTGCCCGGTCCGGTTGCCGCTGGTTTCTACGAAAAACCTGGGCGAAAAAATATGCGTCCAACTGAACGATCCGGTCAGGGCGTCCATGATGAGGTAGGTCATGTTCGCCTCCTGGTTCGCCGTCGGGGCGCCCGTGGAACTCCCCGTGCCAATGAAGTGCGCGGCGCGCGATCCGCCGTTGAACTTGATGAAGAAATTGTCTTTGGACGACACGCGGTGATCCAGCCGCACGGTGGTCGGGTTGTTGCTCGTGTTGGGATAGCCGTTGGTCGGCACCACGACCTTCAGATTGTTCGTCACGAGCGGGTTGGCGATGTCCGTGGGCAGCGGCGTAATGTCCCAGATGCGCTTCGACAGCGCGCTCTGCCGCTGGAGAGGAATCTTGTTATCGATGAACGGCAGACGCGATGACACCACACGCCCGCTCGAAGTCGTGATCTTGGTGGTGGTCAGCGGGTCGTATAGAGTGATCTTTCTGCCCTGACTGTCGTACAAACCGCTGAAATCTCCTTGCCTCATCGCCACCGTAGGGGTGGTGAACTCGCGTGTCAGCCCTTGGCGCAACTCCAGCCCTTCACGGGAGAAGAAGAAGAACGTCCGGTTGCGTCCGTTGTAAATGCGGCGCCCGTTCAAACCAAAACTCGGCAGGATGACAGGTCCGCCGGCGGATCCCCCAAATTCATTGCGGATCAGCTTCGGTGTCTTGTACGGGCGCCCATCGTAAAAGACGTCTTGCCGCGCTCGAGCCACGCCGAAGGCATTGTTGCGTACCGTCTCGTAAACCGACATTTTGAACTGATTGCCGCCGCCCTTGGTGGTGACTATGACGGAAGCCGGATGGCTGTACTTAGCCGAGGAGGTGCTGGTCTCGATGCGCACCTCGCCAATCGATTCAAGCCCTTGGATGTTCATTGACCCGCCGAACTCGCGGTTGTTCGAAGCCGCGCCGTCCTGAACGTAGTTCGTCGAGTAGACCATTAGCCCGCCCGTCCGAATGCCGCCGTTCACGTCCATGACCTCTTCGACGCCGGGCGTGACGTCCGCGAGCAGCGTGTTCAATTCGCGTCCGTTGATGGGCAGCTCTCCGATCCGCTGGGCATCGAGCGTGCTGCCGTCGGTGGCGTCGGTCGTGGTGACGAGCGGAGCGGCGTCAGTCACAGTGATCGTTTCATTCACCTGTCCGGGAACGAGCACCGGAGAGATTTCGGCGGTGCGGGCGGTTTCCAGGACCAGCTCGCCTTCCCAGGTCTTCATACCCGGGGCTTCCACCCGGACTTTGTATTTACCAATGGCGAGCGACGGCGTGGAGAAAAAGCCCTCGGCGTTGGTTTCTGTATTGGTGACGCGCCCAGTCTCCAAGTGGAGGATGCTCAACTTGGCTCTTGGAATGGCTGCTCCCAGGGCATCCTTGACGGTTCCTTGAATGGCGCCGCCTCCGGCGCTGGTTTGTGCGCAACAGAGCGCCGCGCACAGGATGAAGCACGCAATGGAACGAAACACTCGCTACCCCCTTCTCACCATCAGTGAGATTATATCCGGGGGCAAGCGAAATGCAAGACCGAAATGCCGGCGGATTTCGGGCTACATCCCTTTGGCGGCGTACAACGTCTTGCCGTTGACAATTGTCATCAGCGGCTCGATCTTGCGGATGTCGTCCACCGGGCAGGTGAGGAAGTCGCGGTCGATGACCACCAGATCGGCGACCTTTCCTTTTTCGATCGAACCCTTATATTTCTCGCTGAATTCCTGATACGCCGCCCAAACGGTGTACATCTTGAGCGCCTCTTCGCGGGTGATGCACTCTTCCGGATACACGACCACCCCCTCGGTTGTTCTCCTGGTGATCGCCATCCACATGTTCAAGAACGGGTTGAACGGGTTGACAGCCCGGTTCTTGTCGTGTCCGAGCATGTGGTCGCTTCCCCCCGCCACCGGGATGCCGTTGTCGATGTAAGTCCGCAAGGGGAAGAAATAGCGCATATTCTGGATGCCGAACACCCGGCTAAGCGCCGGACCATCCAAGTGCAGCCAAGCTGCTTGGGCGTCGACCATCACGCCGATCCGCTTCATCTTCTGGATCGTCTCCAGGCTCATAAAGCTGCCGTGCATCACGTGCGAGCGGGTGGGGCCAATAGGCTTTTCCTTATCGAGCTTCTCGAAGGTGTCGACCAGGATGTCGATGGCGGCGCCTCCCTGCACATGCGCAGTAAGCGTCCAGCCCTTATTGCGCGCCGCCCGGAAAATCTCGAGCAGTTTGCCGGGTTCGATGAAGAGCTGCCCCCGAGCATCGGGATTGGTCTGTCCGTACAACTGCCGCCCGAATGGTCCGTATGGCATGCGCTGGTAAGCCGTGCCAACGCTCTGTCCACCATCTAGCGTGACCTTAAAATTAGCCATTTTCAGCCATTCGTCGCCGTAGTTCGTAGTCCAGGGCAAAGACTCGATCATCTTTACGATCTGCTCGATGGGGGGATTCGAATTGATGCGCCATGTCAACGCCACGCGGATCGGGAGGCGCCCCTCAGCTTTCAGCTTTTCGAACAGCTTCGCCTCCGCCGGAGTCACGGCGCGATCCGCCACCGATGTCAGACCAGCCTCGGCATACAGGCGCAGCATCTTCTCGATCGCAGCCAGCCGCTCCGACTCGGGATACTGTTCAGGCTTGGGCAAGCCTTTCAAAAGACTCGCGGCGTTGCGCAGGATCCCGTTGGGTTCGCCATCCGGACCCTTGACGACTTCGCCGTTGGGCGGATTCGGCGTATCCCGCGTGATGCCGCTGATTTTGAGCGCCAGCGAATTCGCAGACCAGACGTAGCTGCCGTCGAAAGCGACGGGATGCTCCAAGGTTACGTCCAGATCCTGCTTGGTGGGCATACGCATCTCTTTCAACCGCGGTGGCAGCGTCCTTGGGACGACGATCCACCTGCCCTTGGGCGTGGTCTTCGCCTTTTCGCGCACCCATTTCTGAATCGTGGCGATGCTGTCGAAGACGGGCAGCTTTTCGCGCCATTCGCTCAGCGCCGACCCTAGCACGTGAACATGGGCGTCGATCAAGCCGGGCAAGACAGTCTTGCCCTTCAGGTCAATCATTTTGGTGGACGGTCCGCGCTCCCGCAGCACGACTTCGTTCGAGCCGACAGCCGTGATGCGTCCCCCTGCCACCGCCACGGCCTGCTGAATCGAGAAAGATCCGTCCACCGTGACGATCTTGCCGTTATGGAGAATCAGATCCGCGCTAGCGCCAAACGCCGCTGCGGCGACCATCAAGCCCGCACATAGTACTCGCATACTTTACCGATTGTACGCGAATGGATATGAGTCAGCGCTTGCGGTCGTCGCGCAGAGAACGCACGATGATCCGCTTCAGCTCCAGGGGATCGATTTGCCCCTGAACCTTGTACAGGTACTCACCGCTAGGGCTGATGAGCACGGTGTAAGGCAAGGCGGCGTTCCAGTCCTTGTCGAAGGCTTCCATCAGCTTGTATTTGTCGCCGTCGGCGAAGATCAGGTTGCGGTTGGAAGCTTGTTGCTTGGTCAGGAAATCCAGCACTTCCTTCTTCTCGTCCGGGAACTGCGCAGCCACGGTGACCAATTCGAAATTACGGTGGCGGTACATGCGGTTGATGGTCACGAGTTCCGGGAACTCGGTAATGCAAGGTCCGCACCAAGTGGCCCAGAAATTCACAAGGCGCACTTTGCCGGAATCGTTCTTGCGCAGGGCGCGCAGTCCATCGGCGTTAACCGGCTCTATAGTCACCGGTTCGGCCGCCAGTTTCGCCATGTACTCCTTGACGCTCTGCGCCTTGCCCGCCCACTTGATGGAGCAGCCGAAGGCTCGCGTCTTTTCTACAGGGACGGGCCGGCCCGCCAGCACGGCGTCCAAGGCATTGCGCAAGTCGTGCACCTTGACGTTGGTTTCTCGTTCGCTGTCGTCGATGCGTCCCACATAACGCAGCCTGCGCCCGGCATCAAAAAGGAAGGCGTGCGGGGTGGCGGTAGGTCCGTAAGCGCGCGAGATGCCGGTCCTGTCGCCCTCATAGAGGTACGGGAAATTGAACTTCTTGTAGGCCGCGCGGATCTTCATTTCGGCGAACGAATCGCTGAGATCGGTATAGCCCAGCTCGTTCAAGCGCACGGAATTCTCATCGTTGGGCGAGATGGCCACCAGCGCCACGCCCTTGGCTTTGTAATCGTTCACCAGGGCGATCAGGCGATCCTCGTAAGCCTGTGCAGTGGGGCAGTGGTTGCAGGTGAATACCACGACCAGCGCCTTCGCCTTGGCGAAATCCTTCAGCGTGTACCAGCGTCCGTCGACGCCTTCCAGCTTGAAATCCGGCGCCTGCGCGCCGATTTCGAGCGTCTTGATCTGTTCCTCCGCCGCAGTCAGAGCGAGCGGCAGCGCGGCTAACCAGACAATGCGCCTCAACATTTCCATGGTGGTCCTTTCTATTTGATCAGCCCTCTGGTACGTAGCCATTTTGCCAGAAGCACCGGCCATTCAGCCAGTGCCGGGTCGGTCATTCCGAGTCCCACTCCATGCGGACCTTTCTCAAAAATGTGCATTTCCGCCGGCACGCCGGCTTTCCGGAGAGCCATATAAAAGAGGACGCTGTTTTCGGGAGGCACGCCTGTGTCGGCGTTGGTGTGAAAGAGGAAGGTGGGCGGCGTTTTGGGAGTCACCTGCAACTCGGTAGAAAGCTTTTCGACCAGCTTGCGGTCCGGGTTTTCTCCCAACAGGTTGCGCATCGAGCCCTTGTGGCTGTGCGGGGTAACAAGCGATATGACCGGGTAGCAAAGAATGGCGAAATCCGGGCGGGAGCTCGCCCGGTCGATCGGGTCGGGCGCTTGGGGATTGCCGTCGTCGAATAGCGTTGCAGCAGTGGAAGCGAGATGCCCGCCTGCGGAAAAGCCCATGACGCCGATTCGGTCCGGTTCTACGCCGAAGTCCTTCGCGCGGGTCCTGACTAAGCGTATGGCTCGCTGCACATCGCCGAGCTGAACCGGGTGGCGGTACTTGTGGCTGCCAAGGCGATACTTCAGAACGAAAACGGCCACTCCATGGGCGTTCAGGTAATTGGCCACCTGTCTTCCTTCGTGGTTGAGGGCTAAGGCAGCGTACCCGCCTCCCGGGCACAGAACCACTCCGGTTCCCGCCCCTTGCTTTCCGTATGGCAAGTAGATGGTGATCGTCGGGCGATCCTGGTCCGCATCGCCCAACGCTCCCGGCGCCTTACCCGTCCACAACGGGATGGTTTCGGGTTCAAGCACCGGCTGAGCCGCCAGCGCCGACCCGGCGAACAACAATAACGAAAGTATCCTCATTTCGCCCCATCCTACCGCGCCCGGAATCGCGACCGCAGCCCCTCGCCACCGTTCGCCGGTTGTGGTAGCATCTATGGCCATCAAACACGATGGGCGCGAGGGTCCGGCGCCCGCGCCGGTCCCGCGGCAGCCCGGGAGGGTGTTTCGATGAAACGTGTAGTTGCTTTCCAGCTCGCAACGCTGGGATTGGCTGCTTTGATCGGATTCCGCGCCGGCGCGCAATCCTCAGCCTCGATCTCCGGCATCGTCGTCGACCCGGGCGGCAGCGTGGTTCCGGGCGCTGCCGTCACCGTCACCGAGGAGGAAACCGGCGTATCCTTCAAGACAGTCACCGGGCCGGCAGGTCATTACCACGTGCCGTCTTTGCAAGCGGGAACCTATACGGTCACAGCCTCAGCGCCGGGTTTCAAGACTGCCGAGGCGCGAGACGTCCGGGTGGCCCTCGGACAGCCGGTGACGGTCAACTTGAAACTGGAAGTGGGCGCCCTTGAGCAGACGGTCACCGTAACCGGTGCAGTCGAATTGGTGAACTCGGAGACCCCCACGGTGGACGCCACTCTGCTTGCGGATCAGATCAACGAAATGCCGACGCCGACACGCAATGCTCTGAACGCTGTGACGTTCCTGCTCGGGGTCGAAACTGAGACGACCAATCGCAGATCGACGATCAACGGGTTGCCGCATTCGTATATGAGCATCACCTTGGACGGCGCGAGCGCCAGCGACAATTTCCTCCGCCAAAGGGATGGATTCTTCGCGCTGGTCACCCCCCGGCAGGACGCCGTCGAAGCGGTGACCGTAACCCTCGCCGCAGGCGGAGCGCAGATTGGTGGCGGCACGGGCGCCGTCACCATGGCGTTTCAAACGCGCTCCGGCACGAACAAGCTCCGTGGGAGCGTCTACCACTACTACCGCAACGAGGCGTTCAATACGAATTACTATTTCAATAAGGTCTATGGGCTGCCGAAGAATGAGCTCAAGCTGTACCAGTATGGAGGACGCATCGGAGGACCGGTCGTCATCCCCGGTCTGTACAACGGCAGGAACCGGACGTTCTTCTTTGTGCATTACGAGCAGATTCGCTTCCCGAACAGCTATACGCGCACGCGGACCGTTTTGAATTCCCGCGCTCTCGACGGGATATTCCGGTATGAGTGCCCCGCGGGCGTTTGCGAAGTCAATGTTTTTAATCTAGCCGCCAGAAACGGTCACATCAGCGAGAAGGATCCGACGGTATACGGGATTCTCAGAAAAATCGAGCAGGCGGCAACGATTACCGGCGCCCGGATCCCAACGGCGGACCCCTTGCTGGACCGCTATGTATGGCAGAGTCCGGGCAGGCTTTTCGAACACCAACCCACGATTCGCCTGGACCACAACATCACGGACTCCCACCGGCTCGGAGGAACGTTCACGTTTATCAACGTGACGCGCGACCCGGACTACTACAACGGCGAAGACCGGCGCTTCCCGAATTCGTCTCAATACCGCAAATATGTATCCACCCGCCCGCTGATTTCCGTTTGGCTCCGTTCCACGCTCTCCCCTAGGTTGATCAATGAATTCCGGGCGGGCGCGATCAGCGCGTTCCGCTACTCACACTTCGGCACCCCGGCCAGCAATGGTCCGCAGCAGTTCGCCGACCAAGGCGGCTATGCGATCGACTTTGACACCAACATCGGTCTCACCAACTGGTGGAACGAGAACCGGACCCGGAAGCGGCGCGCGCCCACCTACAACATCAACGAAAACGCCACTTGGATTCGTGGGAAGCTTACGATGACCTTCGGCGGGTCTTATTTGAGATCCAGCTCTCGGGAATTTGAGCAGGTGCAGGTTCCGGGGGTGAATCTCGGTTTTAACAACACTTACGATCCCGCGCGGACGCTTTTCACCACGGCAAACTTTCCGGGCGCCTCTTCCGCTCAGCTCACTGACGCCCGCGAGCTGTACGGCTTACTCACCGGGCGGGTGACTGCGGTCACCGGTCGAGCTGCGCTGGACGCCAAGACAAACAAGTACGTCGCCTTCGGGCCTGAAGTCCGGGAGGGAAGCCTGAGCGTATTCGGCGGCTTTTGGCAAAACTCGTGGAAGCCCCTCCGGACCGTCACGTTGACTTGGGGACTGCGATGGGACGTGCAGACCCCTTACAAGCCGGGCAATGACATCGCGAGCGCCGTCACATTGGAGAGCATTTGTGGACGCTCCGGTCTGGGCGACGGTGGACTATATAGCAAGTGCAAGTTTCTGACTCCGGGCGCCACGGGAGGCGCCGTGCCGGAGTTCATTCAGCTTAAGAGCGGCACGCAAGGTTACAAAACGGACTGGAACAACTTGGCGCCATCCTTCGGAGTGGCGTGGCGGCCGAATATTAGAGACGGGCTTCTGGCCAAGATCTTGGGAGACCCGGACCAAGCCACCCTGCGCGCCGGCTGGTCGGTGGCTTTTGACCGGCAGGGAATGGAGGTATTCAGTCTTCAGTATAGGGACAACCCTGGCAGCACCCTCGCATTGAACCGCGATCAAAATACAGGGTTGGTTCCCGCGGGCCAATCCTGGCCGGTGCTGTTCCGGGAACGGGAGCGGCTTTACGTGCAGTCGTTCCCGGAAAGACCCACGTATCCGATTCCCGTCCGTCCGAACCGGCAAGACAGCCTGAATGGGTTCGCCCCGGACATTCAGGTCGGGCGGGCGCAAACATGGTCGATGGGTCTACAGAGGCCCATCAGCAGAGACATGGCGGTGGAAGTGCGTTACCTGGGCACCTTTGGCACGAACCAGTGGTCGGAGCTGAATTGGAATCAAATTCGCGGGGAGAATTTGCTGCCGAACAAGTTCCTTGATGAGTTCAAGCTGGCCATGGCCAACCTGGCGGCGAACAACGCGGCGGGGGGCAACCGGACCGGATCATTTGCCTACTTTGGTCCGGGCACGGGCACCAACCCGCTCCCCATCTATCTGGCTTATCTCAACGGACGCTTAGAATACACGAGTCCGGCGGCGTATACCGGCACAAACTGGACCAACACGACTTTGGCCGGGAGGCTGTCGCCCGCCAATCCGGCGCCCGTTTCCGCCGCGGGCGATTTGGACGGAAACGCCTCCCGGCGCGCCAACGCCGAACGCCTTGGCTACCCGGCGAATTTCTTCATCCACAACCCGGATGTGGGCGCCGTCAACGTGTACGACAGCGGCGCCATGACCAAATATCACGCCTTTCAGATCGAGGTGCGAAGGCGGATGTCCCGCGGCTTGTACTTCAATGCGAACTATCAGTACGCGGTGGCGAAGGGATCGGGATTCCTTGGCTTCAGCTACGGGAGGACCATGGTGACCAACCCCAATGTCCGCCATGCCATCAAGAACCAATGGGGATGGACGCTGCCGGTCGGCCGCGGGCGCCGTTTCGGCGGCAATATGGGCGGATTCATGAACGGAGTGCTCGGCGGCTGGAGCTTGAATGGAGTGGGCCGGGTGCAGGCGCGAGTGCTCAACTTTGGTGAAGTGCGTTTGGTGGGGATGACGGCCAAGGAACTTCAGGAGATGTACCGCTATTACTTCACGACGAATCCGGTTTCGGGATTGACCGAGGTGTGGATGCTGCCGGAGGACGTCCGGCTGAATACGCGCAGGGCGTACAGCGTCAGCTCCACCACCCGCACGGGTTACTCGACCACTTTAGGTCCGCCGGAAGGACGCTACATCGCGCCGGCGAATTCCGGCGGCTGCATCCAAGTCAAGCGCGGCGATTGCGGGGTTCCGACCAGCCTTTTGATCCGGGCGCCGTGGTTCGTCCGGTTCGACATGGGCGGAACCAAGCGCTTCCGCTTGAGCGAGTCGAAAAGCATCGAAGTTCGCTTCGACTTGCTGAACGTTCTTGACAACGTGAACTTCTACCCGGTGGCCAACCCCGGAACAAGCGCGACGATTTTCAACGTCACCGCCGCCTACACCGACACCACCAACACCTACGACCCCGGCGGCCGCCTCGGCCAGATCATGCTGCGGTTTAACTGGTAGCGCAAAGCGGTGGTATGGCAGGCTAGTCTGGAGAAATGTACATCCGGGGCGTTCCGGTTCACGTGGGAGAGCGCAAGGGGTTCATCCGCCTCGTTCGAAAGGCGCTTTCGCAACCGGCCAAGATACCGCTGGCTCTGCGGACTGAGTTGTTCACGCTCAGAGTTCTTGCTGCGGAGGGTTTCCCCGACTACCTGCTTCAGTTCCTGGGCGGTATCGGTGATGAACTCCTGCTGACGGCGGTCGCAAGAGAGATCAAGAAGCGCGAGCCTGGGGCGAAGATTTGGCAGGTTTCCCACTCCCCAGGCGTACTGGAAAACAACCCAGATTATAGCCGCGTTTTCAGTTGGGACTATCTGCCTCTGCGGTTTTCTAACCTGCTGAATCGAAGCCGCGTGCGGTTGCGTTATACGGAATTCAGCGTGCCGGGCGAGGTTGAGATTCCGCCCAAACGGCACATCATCGCCGAGTTATGCGCCAGAGCGGGCGTCCGGGGCGAGATCGCAGTGCGTCCCTATCTGCACCTGACCCCTGAAGAAGAGAGACGGGGACGGTTGGCGCCCCGCCAGATTGTCATTCACTGCGTCGGAGAAAGGGCGCACGAGACATATATGGCGAATAAAGTGTGGCCGAAGCCTTACTATGACGAGTTGATCATGCTTCTCTCGAACCGGCGGGTTGGAAGAGAGTACCGGATCATCCAAGTCGGCACGGAACGCGACCCGGGGTTACCAGGAGTGCTTGACCTGCGTGGACGCACGACACTTAGGGAAACTGCCGCCATACTGCGCAACGCTGACGCCTTCGTTGGCGGATCTGGTTTGCTCAGCCACATGGCCCGCGCGGTGGATTGCAGAGCCGTGGTTATTTACGGCGGCCGCGAGCACTCCTACCAATCCGGCTACGTTTGCAATGAGAACCTGGACACGTTCGTGGATTGCGCGCCCTGTTGGCGATGGAATACTTGTGACTTCAACCGCAAGTGCCTTCATACGATCACGCCGCAGATGGTGGATGAGGCGTTGGATCGCGTACTAGCAAGGAAGAATGAACCGCTCGGGGTCGAGTTGGTAACCGTGTGACACCACCCATATGACTTGCTGCTGAATCCCCTTGCATGGCGCGTCATGCGTTGTCGCAATTTGCAATCCTAGAGCCGGCGAGCTAACCGGTCCATACCCCCGGCCATCACGTCGAACTGCACGTCGCCACTTCGGCCATCCGACGCAAGGAACTGGCTGCTTTAATTCAGAGCTGGAATTTGGCGTGGTTTTGATATATCCTAACTCAAAATCCACTCTTGGGGAGGTGGTTATGCGGACTGGGCGGTTTTTGGCGGCGGGTGGGCTGCTGGTCATGTTTGGAGTTGAGCAGAGCAGCGCGCAGGTGTTGTACGGCTCGCTCGTGGGGAACGTATTGGATCCTAGCAGGGCGGCTGTGCCTGGTGTAACAGTTCGTTTGACGAATTCGCTCACTGGTGTGTCTTCAGAGACCAAGACGGATGCGCAAGGCGTCTACCAGTTCATTAACATTCAGTCGGGAATCTACGAGATCGAATGTTTAGCGCCGGGCTTCAAGTCTTTCAAACGCACTTCGATTCAGGTTCCATCGAACGAAGTGGTGCGCGTCGATGTCACGCTCGAACTCGGCGACACCAGCCAGTCTGTGCTTGTGACCGCCGAGGCGGGCATCCTACAAACCGATCGCGGCGAAGTCCGGAAAGACATGGGTGAAAAGGAGTTGACCGAGCTTCCGGTGGACGGCTACCGGAACTATCAGTCGCTACTTGGACTCGTTCCCGGGGTGACGCCGCCTGAGGATTCCAATTCCATCGCCGGCAATCCCGCGGGATCGTTCGTCACCAATGTCAACGGCACCAGCCAGAGCAACAACAACACGCGTGTGGACGGCGCAAGTAACACGTACCTCTGGCTTCCGCATCTGACTGCCTACGTGCCCCCGCTCGAATCAATCGGCGCCGTTAGCATCATCACCAATAGTTACGACGCGGAACAGGGTTTCGCCTCCGGAGCCGTTGTGGCGGTGGAAACCAAAGCGGGAACGAATCAGTTCCGCGGCAGCGCCTTTGAATATCACACCAACAGCGCCATGCGGGCGCGCAATTTCTTCGACGTGACGCCCGGCATCCCCAAGAACATTATCAACCAGTTTGGCGGGACGCTGGGCGGACCCATCCTGCGGAATAAGCTGTTCTTTTTTGGCAGCTTCGAGGGAACCCGGCGCCGGCGCAGCTATGAAAGACGTGTGACGGTGCCCACCGCCGTCAACCGGACCGGCAATTTTCAAGAATCCGGCACGCGAATCTACGACCCGCTCACCGGGCGCCCGGATGGCACAGGCAGGGAGCTGTTCCCGAATTCGATCCTCCCGGCATCGCGGATCGATTCGATCAGCCGTCAGATCCTCGAATGGGTCCCGCTGCCGAACCTGAGCGGGACGTCTAGCAACCACTTCGTCTCGGCGCCGCAGCCCCTCAACCGCAACAACTACGACGGCAAAATCAACTGGAACCCATCTTCGCGCGCAACCGTATTCGGGCGTTACGCCCGTTTCAACTATAACGTGGATGACCCGCACGTGCTCGGAGCCGCCGGCGGGCGGGGGGTCGCCACGATCTTTCCTGGTCACGATGAAGGGACCGTTCACAGCGTCACCGTCGGCTCCACGTATGTCCCGATGCCCGCCATGGTGATCGATGGCCACTTCGGCTTCACGCAGCAAGGGCAGAACGGGCATGACTCGTTTTACGGAAAGAATGTCGGTCTAGACGTTCTGAAAATTCCCGGCACCAATGGCCCCACCATCCGCGAGAGCGGGATGCCGGGATTTCAGGTCTCGAGTTATGAGTCGATGGGAGGCTACATCGCTTCGAGTCCGCGGTTCCGCAAGGACAGGCAATATCAGTACGCCATCAACGCGGGCTATGTGAGGGGAGTCCACAATTTGCGCTGGGGAATGGAAGCATACCGTCAGGAAATGAACCATTACCAGCCGGCCGGCACTTACGGTCCGCGAGGCGGATTCCAATTCACCGGCGGGGTGACCGCGCTCAACGGCGGGCCGGCATCGAACCAATTTAACTCGCTGGCCGCGTTTCTGCTCGGGCTGCCGTCCGCCATGGGGAAAAGCATCCCGACCACTGAGGAAATGCGCACCCGGCAATGGAACTTCGGGTTCTATTTCCGGGACCGCTGGCAAGTGGTGCGCTCGCTCACCGTCAACCTGGGGATGCGCTATGAGTACTACCCGATGGTGCGCCGGGACGTAGGCGGTGTGGGGCGGTATGACTGGACCACAAATCAAGTGTTAATCGGCGGCTATGGAGACGTTCCCATGGATACCGGGCTCCGGGTTCCGACGCGGCAGGTGGCGCCTCGGTTCGGTCTGGCTTGGCGCGCCACCAAGCGTATGGTGGTTCGCACCGGTTACGGCATCAGCATCGACCCGTTCCCGCTGGCCATTCCGTTCCGCAGTTCCTACCCGACGGTCATCGAACAGAACGTGGTGGCGGATAACACCTATTCTCCGGCGGGAAGAACCCGGGACGGCATCCCATTGCCGCCCCCGGTTGACATTAGCAAGGGCAGGGTGACGCTTCCGGCTAGCGTAACCACCTTAACGGCGGAGCAAGATTTTCACCGCGGCTATGTTCAGTCGTTCAACTTCACCATCCAACACGCCCTCCGGGGTAATTTTTCTTTGCAGGCGGGCTATGTGGGTTCCCGCAGCATCCGCGTGACGAATCGAGTGGATATCAATGCTTCAACTCCGGGTAAGGGAGTGAATGGCCGCCCCTATGCCGCCATCTTTGGCAGGCGTGTGGCCACCACCTTGCATGCCCCCGCCTTTACGTCGAACTTTAACTCGCTGCAAACCCGCCTCGACCGGCGGTTCGCTAACGGTTACAGCGTCAACGTTTCGTACACTTGGAGCAAGGCGCTCGGCTACGGACCCAATAGCGACAGCTCCCTCTTTTTCAATGCTCCGGAAGCGATCCCTCGCAACCGCGCCAAGCTCAACTTTGACCGCCCGCACAATCTTCGGGTGTCTTTCCTGTCAGAGCTTCCCTTTGGGAAACGAAAGCGCTTGCTGAATTCGGGCGTTTGGGCCAAGGTGGCGGGCGGCTGGCAGGTCAACGGCATCTTCAGCGCTTACAGCGGGTCGCCTTTCACCGTGACATCTTCCGCGACGTCGCTGAATGCCCCGGGCAACAGCCAAACGGCAGATCAGGTGAAGGAGAAAGTTGAGTATCCGAAGGAAGTAGGTAACGGGAGGTCCTGGTTTGACCCCCTCGCTTTCCGGGCAGTCACCGCCGCTCGCTTCGGCAATACGGGGCTCACGATCCTGCGCGGTCCGGCGTTCCGCAGCATTGATCTGAACCTCTTCCGCACCTTCCGCCTCCGCGAGAAATACAGCCTGCAATTCCGGGCGGCGGCATTCAATGCCACCAACACGCCGCACTTCAACAACCCCGGCGCCAGCGTTTCGAGTATGGTTTTGAACGCCGACGGCACGGTACGAAGCCTTGGAGGCTATACATCCATTACCAGCGCGCGGGACGATGCGCGCCAGATCCGTTTGGCTTTGCGGCTCTCTTTCTGAGGTTGGCGCCGGGGACCACGCAAGCGCAACGCCGGGGCAGTGTAGATTCGACCCATCATCGAATCGCCCGCAGCCAGCCGTCATTGGAGAGGAAGAACGCCAGGTTCCCGGAAACAGCAGGGAGGCTTTCCATCATCACGCCGCCGGTCTTGTGCCGCCAGCAAAGGACCGGGGGCGCAGCCACGCCACGCGGCAACGCGAAACCGTGGAGAAAGGGACTGGAAAGCGAGCCAGCCAGCAGAAGACCCCGTTCCGTCACAACTGGCGCCGTGAGCCCGCCTACGCCCGGCGCGTCCCAGAGCGTTTTCCCTGTGGCCAAATCCAGAGCAAACAGGCGGCTGCCAAACGGCCGCTCGTAAGCATTTCCGAACACGCTAACGTACACTACCCCGTCCGCCACAGCCGCGGTCGCATTTGCGATGCGACACGCCGGCGCGGTCCACTCCCAAAGCTTTTGTCCTCGCGGTTCAAGGCGTAGTAGTGGCCGTCCCAGGAGCCTGTGTAGACGGCTTGATCGTCAAGGGCGGGCGCCGAGTACACGCCCGCGCCGAAACGCCGCCTCCAGATCATCGCTCCGTCGCTCGCCCTCAGACAGAAAAAGTTGCCGTCTGTCGTGCCGAGAAAGACCTCTTCACCGTGGCACTCCGGCGACGCCCAGATCCGTCCAAGATCGCGCTTCCATACTGGCTTCCCCGTGAGCGCGTTCAATGCGGCGAAGGCTTCGCCGCCTCCGTACTGCCCCACGAAGACCTTGCCCCCCGACACCGCTACGGGAACTTGGAACCACCGCGGCGGCGCCTCGGCCACAGCGCCGGCGCCCTGTCCAACGCCTGGAGCGCTCGCGCAAGATCTTCTTTCCACGTAGCATCGCGAAGCGCCGGAAAGGTCAGTTTCTCTGCGGCAGCCTCAAAGCTCCGGACATCTCGTCCCTCGTTCAGCGCGCGCCAGTACCGGGCGTCAACATCGTTTTGAGCGCCGGGCGCAGCCCTGATGATTCCCGCCGCAGCGGCTAGTAAGAAAAGAAATCTGAGGCTCTGGGTGGCCACCACGAAGTCTCACCTCTTAGAATAGGCGAGCTTCGTGGCGGACCACTGCCGGGCTGAACGGGCTTCAGAACATAAAGCGCAGCGAGAACTGAATGCGGCGCGGGTCACGAGCGCCGTTGTAAGCGCCGAAGTTGGCGTTGACCTGCCGCCCTGCCGTGTCGAACCGCGCTCCGGTGTCATACGACGAGAACTGCGTGTGGTTGAAAGCGTTGTAAAACTCGGAGCGGAACTGGAAGTAGCGTCCCTCGCCGAAATTCACCCGCTTCGACACGCTGATGTCCCAATTATTGACCCCCGGTCCGCGCATGGAATTGAGTCCCAAATTTCCGAAATCCAGCCGCGGCGTCCGGGCGAACGCCTCCGTTCTGAAGTTGCGCGAGAAAGTTCGCTCGCTCTTCGGAAGTTTGGGATCCATCAACACCGTGACCCGCTGGCTGTCGTTGGATCCAAGCATGTCGGTTCCGTCTGTGGTGCTGTAGCCAACCGTAAATGGCGTCCCGCTGGACATGGAAGTGATGCCCGAAACCTGCCACCCGCCAAAAATTTGGTCGAGCACCGGATTCCTCCAGCGCTTAGCGAGATTCGGCAGATTGTACGTGTAGTTCACGGCAAAGACATGGGTCATGTCATAGTTCAGCGGTCCGTAGTTCCGCTGGCGCATGGAGAGATACGGGCTCACCGCGTCGAAATCGCCAGTGCCGACTCCTAGCGCCTTGGAGAACGTGTAGGACACCCCGTACTGAAGCCCCTTCGACATACGCCGGTTCGCGGTCACCTGGAGCGAATTGTAGTTCGAAGTCGCGCCGAACCCGCGCATGTTGATGTTCCCCATGCCGGTGTAAGGACGGAAAAAGTTGTCCTGCAACGGGCTGTTGGTGGTCGGATCGATGTTCTTTGGATCGAACCGCGAGTACATGGGAATGGCGTTAATGTTCCGGACATACAACAGGTGACGCCCGGAACTGCCCACGTAACCAACGTCTACTACCGTATTGAAGCCCACGTCCCTTTGAATGCTGAGGCTGTAACTCAGGATGCGCGGCAGGGGCTGCTTGCCGGGGTTCACCGCGTTCACATTGGGCGGTCCAACCGCGCCCTCGGCTTGCAGGAACGTGCTGAGGCTGCCGAAGTACAGCGTCGGGACTTTGACCACCGGAGGCTGCCCGTTGGTGCCGGAGTAGACGTTGCCTTGCGGACGGTCATAGAAGAGTCCAACACCGGCGCGGATAGCCATCTTGCCGTTGCCCCGCGGATCATAAGCAAAACCCAACCGCGGACCAACGGCGATGACCGGCGTCTCATACAGTCCGGCGGCGAAGCCCTTGCCTCCCACCACCATTCCCGGCGCCACGTCGCCCGAGCCGGGCACGAAAAGCCCGATGTATGGAAGCGGATACACCTGGTTATTGCGCGGGTCGACACCCACACGCCTTCCCGCAGCGTCCCTTCCCGGGCGAATCAACACGGCGACGGTCTTCGGGTCGTATCGCGAGGAGTCGAATGTGGTAATTGCGAAACGGTCGTCATGAGCCGGCGGAGCGTTGTAGAAACGCACTCCCGCGTCCATCGTCAAGCGCCGGGTGAGTTTCCACGAATCCTGTATGTAGAACTCAACCTGGGTGTAACGGTAATGGGAATACGGGCGCAGATCAGCCTCGGAATAGCTCTCAAAGTTCCCTAACAGCGCGTTAGCGAATGCGTACCGCGCGTCGTTGGGGTTATTCGTATTTCTTCCGAAAGCGAACGCCCCGCGGGGGTTCGAGCCACCTACCTCGTCTTTCCTCATACGCTCGATGTAAATGCCCGCTTTGAACGCATGGGTCTGCACGACTTTCGTCAAATTGTTGGCGAAAGTGAAGACCGGATTCTCGTTCTTGTACGGGATGTTGCCGAGTGACGGATTGATGTAGTTTGGCACACCCCCGAACGTCACATTGGGGATAGCCCGCGATTCGTTGGCTTGCGGATACCACTGCCCAATATTGCCCATCCGGCTCCGCGCCACTTTCGAGGGGTCCACGGGATTGAAAGTTTGTCCGCGCGTGGTGGCGCCCATGGTGAATTCGTTCACCAGAGTCGGGGAAAAGGTCTTGGTGACGCTGAACACTCCGCCGCGGCCACGCTGCGGGCGCAGCGTGTTGGTCAGGTCGTAGTTCAGATTTCCAGCCACCCAAGATCCGTAAGGCCACTCCTCATCGTCGTTGTCCCGTATGCCGCGGAAGTAAGCGGTCATCGTCGATGAAATCGCATAGTCGAAGCGGAAGACTTCCTGCTTGCGCGGGTTGCGCCCGCTGACCATCGAGCGGTAATTGCGGCTGTAACGCAGAGCCGGATCGGCCTCAACGTAGTTCGGTGTGGGGAAGAAATTGAGAATCGCTTGCCCTTGCGCATTGAACCGGCTAGCCGGGATGATGTTGCCCGGGAAGTTTGCTCCCGTCAACGGGTCACGGATCAGGATAGGCGCCCCGTTCGTCTCGAAGGTCTGAGTGAAGTTGCCTTGCCGCTGCAGTTCCGTCGGCGTGGTCACGAACCGTACGCCCGGATACAGACGCCGGCGGACGAACTCCTGCGACCAGAAGAAGAACAGTTTGTCTTTGTTCTTATTTAGCTTCCCTGGCCAGTACACCGGTCCGCCCACGCTATATCCGCCGCTATTGAAACGGTAAATCGGCTTTTGCGTCCCTGTACGGTTGTTGAAGAAGCTATTGGCGTTGAGCGACTCGTGGCGGTAGTACCAATATGTGCTGCCATGGAAGTCCTTGGTGCCGCTCTTGATGATCACGTTGATCGTTCCCGAACTGTTGCGCCCGTACTCGGCTTGGTAGTTCGAAGTCAATACCTTCACCTCGCCGATGGCGTCCATGTTCGGGTGATTGTGCACGCTCGTGTTGGAGCCGGTGTCGACGGCGGAGATGCCGTCCAACGCGTACATGATGGATGTCTCACGCCCGCCGTTGACGTGCAATCCTTGCAGCACATTGCCCGTCATGCTCACCTCGCGCGCACCAACGCGCGTGTCGGTGACTCCGGGCAGAATGGACAGCAGACCGAGGAAATCGCGTCCCTTCGTGGCCAGATCCAGGAGCTGATCGCCCGTCACCGTTCCTGAGCGCTCGGAGGAAGCAGTCTGAACAGGCGTCGCTTCCGCCCGCACCTCGATTCGCTCCTGCACCTGCCCAACTTGCAGAACGATTTCTCCCAATGAGCGCCTTTCGTTGGCGGTGATGACGATGTCCCGCATTTGATAGGAACGGAACCCCTGCGCGGTCAGGGTTAGCGTGTACGAGCCGGGCTGAAGGCTAGGGAACACGACGATCCCCGCCTCGTTCGTGCGCGATGAGATTCCCACTCCCGTCGCTTGATTGGTCAGCACGGCTTCCACATTGGGAATCACCGAGCCCGCCGGATCCTGGACCGTGGCGGTCAGCGAACCGGTGATGACCTGCGCCGGAACAGGCAAACAAAGTACGAGCAGGCACACGCCTGCCATTAAGGTTCTCGCCAGATGTTGCATTGAGACCTCCCCGTTCGTTGAGATTTACGACCTCAAACCAGACCGGAACATAGTGTAACGCCGGATCGTTTCCGGGTAAAGGGGGTCATTGATTCGCTAAGCTGGAAATTTGAGCGCAATGCGGTTGATCCATTTCTTTCGGCACGGGCAGGGCGGCCCGCGCGGGCAGTACGATTGCCTCTCGAGCGCGGGGAAGCGCCAAGCCTGGGAATTGGGGCGCTACCTTGCGGCCCACGGCTGCCGGTTCGAGACCGTCGTTTCCGGAGGATTGCAAAGGCAACTCGATACCGCCCGCATTGCGCGTGAAGCTTGGGAATCGGCCGGCCGGCGCTGGCCCGAACAGGTCATCGACGAAGCTTGGAACGAGTTCGACATCGATGGCCTATTCCGCGAACTCGCGCCGCGCTTGGCCGCCGAGGACCCCGAGTTGAAGCGGCAGTTCGAAGCCGTCCACCGGGAGGCGGCTAAGCCGGACTCAGAAGTGCACCGCCGCTGGCTCCCTTGCGACTCGGCTGTGCTCGAAGCCTGGCTCAAAGGGCGGTATCAGACCGCGGTTGAAAGCTGGCCCGAGTTTCAGGAGCGGATCGCCCGCGCTTTCGAGGCTCTGGCGCAAGCGCCGGGGAAAGGCGACGTGGCGGTATTCACCTCCGCTACGCCCATCGGGCTGGTCCTGAGCCGCATCTTAGGCTTCCCGCCGCTTACGGCTTTGCGCTTGGCCGGCGTTTCCTTTAATACATCGATGACCACGGTTGGGGTTGGCCCGGAAGGACCCATGCTGGTCACTTTCAACGCCACGCCGCACCTTGACGGCGACGGCCTGAAAACATTACGGTGAACAAGAGGCAAAGCGAGATGCGAAATCGGCCGGTGATTCTGAAGACTCTGTGCGCCGCCGCCGGAGCGGCGGCAGTGTGCCTGGCGGCGCAAGACGGGTTTATCGCCCTCTTGGAACGGAACAGCGCGCCGGGTTTTGAAATGGGCTCGCCCAATTGGGTGGTCGAGAATGGGGTGCTCGCCTTGAAGGACCGGACCGACGGCAAGATGATCAACGCCAACTATCTCTGGACCAAGCAACAGTACGGCGACTTCATCCTTCAAATCGAGTTCAAGGTCCTGCCGGAAAGGGCGAATTCCGGAGTCTTCATCCGCACGGCGGACCGCAAGGACCCGGTGCAAACAGGCATTGAGATTCAGGTGGGCAACGCCCCGGCGGATCGTCCGTTAGGGCGCGGCAGCGTCGGCGGCCTCTACGACTTGCTCGCGCCGCGCGTCAACGCATACAAGCCGAACGATTGGAATCGCTATGTCCTCACCTGCCGGGGACCACGGATCACCGTCGAACTGAACGGGCAGATTACGGCGGAAGCCAACTTGGACCAATGGGTGGAGGCGCGCAAGAACCCCGATGGCTCGCCCAATAAGTTCCGCACGCCGCTCAAGGACTTTGCGCGTAAGGGCTACATCGGCTTGCAGGACCACGGTTCGCCCGTGTGGTACCGCAATATCCGCATCAGGCCTTTGGACTAGGCTCCGCTTTCTCCCAGTTGCCCTTCCCGCACATGTTCTCGCATTGCGGGAACGTTTCGCCCTTTTCGATCTTGCGGGGCAGCTTGCAAACGGTGCACCAGTAAATCGCTGTCTCCGGCGCTGTCGTCCCGGGTTTGAATATCATTGTCATTTCTTTCCCACAGCCCGCCTTTCCGCCAATACGAGTGCGGCGAGCTTCTCCAGATTGTCGATCAGAATGTCGGGTGGGTCCGTGTCGAACCCTTCGGGTTGAAAGCCATAGGTCACGCCGCACGCGCGGATGCCCGCATTGCGCGCCGTCCTAACATCCACGGCGCTGTCGCCGACCATCATCGTTTCCGGCGGAAGAGCGCCCGCTTCTTCCATGAGGCGATATACGCCCACCGGATCCGGCTTCTTCTGCTCGAAGCTGTTGCCTCCGTACACCCGGAAGAAGTGATCGTGCAGCCCCAATCCGTCAATGATGCCTTGGCTGAAGCGCACCGGCTTGTTGGTGAGCACAGCCATGGAGACCCCCGCCTCGTGGAGCTGGTCCAGCGCATTCCTCACGCCGGGGTAAAGGTAGGTGTGGTCCAGCATGTGGGCGCGGTAGTACGTGTAGAAGTACTCGAGCGCCTTCACGACGTCGGATTCGGGCGCTTCCGGACCGAGCGCGCGGCGCATCAGCACCGGCGCGCCGTTGCCCACATACGACCCGATCACTTGGACGTCCAGCGGGGGAAGCCCCATGTGCCCGCGGGCGGCGTTTACGGCGTTGGCTAAGTCCTGCTTCGAATCGATCAGGGTGCCGTCGAGGTCGAAGATCAGCAGCTTCACTAGAATTCAAGCCTCAAGGCGAGCTGACCTTGCCGCGGCGTATTCGCCTGACCGGTGATGCGGCCGAAATTCGCGTTATTGATGACTGCGGCGGGTGCGGCGAACTGTGTGCGGTTGAACAGATTGAAGAATTCCGCACGGAAGATGAGGGTGAACCGCTCGGCTAGCGGCGTTCGCTTCACCACGCCGAAAGTCTCGTTCAACAGAGCCGGCGCGCGAAGGTCTGTGTGTGAGCGGGCGGAAGTGCCGAGCCTCATGGCGCCCGGGATGGCGAACGCCGCCGGGTCAATCCAGCGGTCGCGCGCCGGGTCGAAGTTGGAAATCGCAGGATGCCGGGTAACGCCGGCGATAACGTCGGGACGAAGCACGCCGTTGAACAACGGGAGCGTGTTGGTGGCTGTCAGCACGATGGGCTTGCCCGCTTGGTATTGGTGGATGCCGGTGAGGCTCCAGCCGCCGGCGATCGCGTTTGCGGCGCCGGGGCGGTTCAGGAAGCGTTTCCCGCGCCCGAAGGGCAGCTCATAGATGTAGCTCAGATTCACGATGTGCGGGACATCGTTGATGCTAATGGCCTTCTCCAGCCTCCGGTTATAGAACGTCTGCCCGCGTGTGCCGCCGCCCGCCTGCACATCGGCGTCGGAAATGGTCTTCGAGAAGGTGTAATTGGCCATCATCGTCAGACCCTTGGACAACCGCTTGTCTGCCGAAAGCTGCAACGCGTGATAGGTCGAATTGCCATTCGGGTTCGACCGGTTCTCGATGTTTCCGAACTGCGGATACGGGCGCAGAGCCTGAGCGACGGAGCTCGTGAAACCGGGGTAGGGGATGCGAATGCCGGCTGCCGCCGCCTCGGGCGAAGCCGCCGGGCGGCTTAATAGCGCGCCGAGCGTCAGGTAACGCGGGTCCACCTCGTTGATGTGGAATAACCCCGTTCCCAGCCGCGTGCCCTTGTTGCCTACGTAAGTCGCCTCCAACCGGAAGCGGGCGGGCAGTTCCCGCTGAATGCCAAAACTCCAGTTCTGGAAATACGGCGGACGCCCATCGGTACGCCCAATCATGTTTACGTCGTTGCCGTTGGAAACGGAGGGATCAATAATCGGCGGCTTCGGGAAGTTCTGCGGGATGCCGTCGTCGAGCGCGAAGGCGGGCGTAACGCCGTTGTCGAGCGATGCCGGCGTGGCGCGGACGTTAAACCCGAACCCAAAACTCTGCGACGTCCTCAACCCAGTGGTGGCGTTGCCCGGGGCATAGAAGATGCCGTAGCCGCCGCGCAAAACGGTCTTCGTGTCCATGGCGTAAGCGAACCCGAATCGCGGGCCGAAATTCTTGTAATAGGTATCGGCGAAACTCTTCCGCCCGTTGCGTCCCGGACCGTCGCCGAGAAAGGCGATCGCTCCCAGGATGTTGCCGGCGCGGGGATTCGGGATCGTCGGGTCGAATCCTGACATGTTGTTGTGGGCTTCAGTGCGTGGGAAGTAGATCTCATACCGGAAGCCAATGTTCAAAGTGAGCTTGCGGCTCACTTTCCAGTCGTCTTGGATAAAGGACGCGAAATAGCGGTACCGGTTGCCGGGCACGACCGCAAGCACATTCAGCTCCGCCCGGTTCACCGCGCCCACCAGGAAACTCGCGAATCCGTTCCCGCTCGCCGCCGTTCCCGGGAGACCCGTTTCAAGAGAAGTGAAAGAGAAGCTGCCTTGCGAAAGGAAGAAGTCCGCCCCGTTGGTTTGCAGCCACCGGCTGTCGACGCCCATCTTCAGCGCGTGCTTGCCGCGGATGTAACTGAACGAATCGGAAATCTGCCAGGTATTGTTCACTTGCTTTCCAAAGCTCTTGGTGTCGTCAGCCCAGGTGTTGTAACCATCCGTGAAAATGATGCGCGGGAACGCACCCAACTCGCCCGTGGCCACGCCCTTCAATCCGAGCTTTTCCGGCCATCCTTGGCCCACTGAAAGCTTGCGCCAGAACTCGCCTTCGCGCGTGAATCCGATGCGGAAGTTGTTCAGGATGTTGGCCGAAAAGATGTAATCGTGGTTTAAGCGCGCCCACCGGGAGCGGTAGTCGCGGTCGAGGCTGGAAGTGAAAGGATTCGGCAGCCGCTCCGGATCCACGTTATTCTGTGTGCCGATGTAGACGAATCCGTTGATCCTGTTCTTGTCGCTGAAATTGTGGTCGATCTTGACGTTGACCTGATCGCGCATGAAGCGCTGCGTGCCCACGCTGAGAAAGTTGTTCAACAGGTTGTTGTTGGTCGTGGGCGGCAGCAACGCCACGGCGTTTCTGGCGACAGTGCTGAAGCGGGCGGAGGGAATCTGATTGCCCGGGAACGGGTCGCGGACGAACCGCCCGCCCTCCGATCGGGTCGAACGGGGGTCGTATATCGTCCGCCCGATGCGGGTGAAGTCACCGCGCCTGAGGTCTTCGCTAGGGATGCTCAACAGCTCATTCGTTGCTCCTGAGCGATAGCGAAATCCGCTGTACACGAAATGGAAGAAGCTCCGGTTCCGTCCGTTGTACATCCGCGGAAACAACACCGGACCGCTCAGCACCCCGCCGAACTCGTTCTGCCGGTTCACCGGCGTGGCGCGGGCAAAAAAGCCCCGCGCATCGAGCGCATCGTTGCGGAAATACTCAAACGCCGCTCCGTGGAAATCGTTGCCGCCGGAGCGCGTGGTGAAGATCTCGAATCCGCCGCCCGTGCGCCCGTACTCGGCGTTAAAATTGCCCGTCAATAACTTAAACTCCCCGATTGCCTCGACCGAGGGATAAGTAAACAAAATGCCGCCGCTTTCCGGACTCGTCGAACCAACGCCATCGAGCAGAACTTCCTTGGCGCGGGACTGAGAGCCGTTGATTTGAGTGTCCCGCGTATTCCCCGTGACGCCTGGCGCTAAGAAAATGAACGCTTCCGGGCTGCGCATGTTGGCGGCGATTTGCAGCGGCAAATCCAGAATGCGCTCGCGGTTCACGGTTGTGCCCACGTCGGAGGTGGAGGCGTCCACCATTCCCACCGCGGCGCTGACTTCGATCACCTGCTCGACCTGTCCGACCTCAAGGGAGACGTTCAGCGTGACCGTCTGCGCGACGTTCACTTCGACGTCTTTCTGCACGAACCGCCGGAATCCCGTGGCTTCCACGGTGACCTCGTAGCGGCCAAACGGCAATTGCGGGATCACGTAATTGCCCGCGGCGGTCGAAGCCGCCCGGTAGACCACTCCGGTGGCTTGGCTGCGTGCCGAGACGCTGGCGCCCGGCACTGCCGCGCCCGAAGGATCCAAGATCCGCCCGGTGATTGCCCCCCGGTCCGACTGCGCAACCAACAAGCCCGCAGCCATAGCAAGAGTCAAGCAAACAATCCAAATCCGACGCATATATTTCCAGTTTACAAGGCGGTGAAGGAGCGTTGACGACGCCGTTATCCATGTGCTCGCCGGGAGCGGCTGCGCGGGGGCGGCTCTACGCCCGCGGGTAGCACCCCAAAACGCGGAGCATGTCGGCGAGTTCGCCCAAATGCCGGATCGCGTTCTGCAAATTGGGCTGATCCAAGTGTCCGATCACGTCCAGGTAGAAGAGATACTCCCACGGCCTGCCGCGCAGCGGCCGGGATTCGATTTTCACCAAATTCAGATCCCGCAAAGCGAAAGCGCTCAGAGCCCGGAACAGGGATCCCGGAACGTTGCGGGTGGTGAACACGAGCGAAGTTTTCCATGCTTTGGGGTCGTCGCCCGGCCGCAGCTTGCGCGCCGAGTCCTCGCGGCGCAGCAGGAAAAATCGCGTGTGGTTTTCGCGGTCGTCTTCAATCGAACGGCGAAGAATCTTCGCCCCATAGATTTCCGCCGCAAGCGCGGAAGCGATGGCCGCCGCTCCAGGAGGCTTCTCCTGCATGATCATCTTCACGCTCCCGGCGGTGTCATAAAAGGGAACCTTTTCAATCTCCGGGTGCGCGGCGAAGAAGCGCAGGCATTGATTCAGCGCCACAGGATGCGAGTACACCTTCTTGACGTCGCGGAAGCGCATCCCCGGCGGCGCGATCAGGTTATGCACGATCTTGACGCTCGTTTCCCCGACGATCGGCAGCTTGAACTCCAACAGGTGGTCGTAGTTTTCGTGGACCGAGCCGTGGAGCGTGTTCTCGATCGGAATCACCGCAGCGTCCACCCGCCCGCCGGCCAAGCTGCGGAACACCTCGTCGAACCACGAACAGGGGACCGCCGTCACGCCCGGTCCCAGCAATTGCAGGATCGCCTGCTGGCTGAATGCGCCCGGCTCTCCCTGAAACGCCACCCTCTCAGTCCGTTTCTTCACAACGCAATTGTAACCCGCGGCCGCGCCGGGCTATCATGAGGCCGATGCCGGAATGGCTGCGAAAGCTCTGGCGAAAGAAGCCCGAGCCTCTGCGGGGCGCGCCCGCCGTGCGCCGGCAGAAGACCTACTCGGCACAAAGCGGGTATGTCTATCAGTATTACTACGAAGGCTACCGGCCGGTTCACGGCGGCACGGAATATGTCTTCGATGTGTCCGCCGATCGCAAGACCGCATTCGCCGTCACCGTAGTGCTCGAACAGGCGGCGGTGGACGCATGGAACCGGGAGCAGGGACGGGAACTGACCGCGACGGAACGTTACGCCGCCGCCAAGCTAGCTCTATTTCAAGCCTTCGACGAGCGCCCCAAGCCCGCCGACCTGCGCGCCGCCATCCGCATCCGCCCGCCCGATCTTAGGGACCTTTTGCAAATCTTGGACCTGTGATAACGTACTTGCCAGAGAGCCTGCCCAGGCCCGGCAGATGGCGGCGCAATCGCAGGAAGGAGGTATTTAATGGGAACTTGCCAGAGATGCTTTATCATCACGGTCGTGGCGGCGGCATTGGCTAGCCCCGTCATGTCTCAGTCCACCACGGCTCAGATTACAGGCCGGATTGTGGATCAAAGCGGAGCGGTGATTCCCGACGCGTCCATCGAGGTTACTAAGGTGGATACGGGGGTGAAGAGGGAAACCCGCTCGAACGAAGTCGGCAACTACACCGTCCCTTTGTTGCCGCCCGGCGTCTATAGCGTGGTTGTAAAGAAAGATGGCTTTCGAACGGTGACTCGCGGCGGCGTTGTTCTCCAGGTGGATCAGGTCGCGAGACTCGATTTTGTTCTGGATGTGGGCGCGGTGACGGAGACCGTCGAGATCACGTCCGCGGCGCCCATCTTGCAGCAGGAGTCGGCGTCGCTCGGCCAGATCATCGACAACACGAAGATTCAGAACATCCCCCTTAACGGAAGAAGTCCTTTCCGCTTGGTGCAGCTCACGCCCGGGGTCATCGGCGCTCCGGCGGCTGCGGGCCAGTTCGGGGATATTCCTGTCAACACGACTTGGGACGCTAACTTATCAATCAACGGAGGCCGCCACCAAAGCAATGAGGTCCAAATCGACGGTGTGCCTTCAACCGCTGGGTTCTTCAACCAGATGACGACGATACCGTCGCTTGAGGCCACTCAAGAATTCAAAGTCCAGAGCAATAGCTTGTCAGCCGAGTGGGGGCGGTTCTCCGGCGGTGTGATCAACGTCTCGACGCGATCCGGAACCAACCAGTTCCATGGATCCCTATTTGAGTACTTGCGCAACTCCGCACTTGACGCGAACGACTTTTTCAACAACCGCGCAGGCAGCAAGAAGCCGCCTTTCCGGATGAACCAGTTCGGAGGCGCCGCCGGCGGGCCGGTCTTGCTCCCCAAGCTGTATAACGGGCGCAACCGGACTTTCTTCTTCACCGACTATCAGGGGACACGCTGGCGCAGAGGCGATGTCTACATTGTGACTGTGCCAACCCAGCTAGAGCGCTCAGGCGACTTCACGCGCACGTTCACGCCTCAGGGGCAGATGGTGAGGATTTTCGATCCCTTCTCGACTCGACCCAACCCGGCGAATCCCAGCCAGTATCTGCGAGACCCGTTCCCCGGGAATACGCTGCCGCGGGCGAGGCTGAACCCGATAGCCCAGAAGATGATCACCTACTACCCGATGCCCAATACGGCGGGTGAACCAGTCAGCGGATACAACAATTTTGTTTCGAACGCCAGCCGCCGCGTGGATCAAAACCAAGTCAGCGTCCGCGCCGACCACAATTTCTCCGACGCCTGGCGGATGTTCGCGCGTGTGGCAGCGAATGGCACTTCCCTGACTCAGCCGGACTATTTCGGAAATGTCGCCACTCCGGGACCAGGAGCGGTAGGGACCACGCCATTCCACCAGCGTACGGCGGTGTTCGATCAGAGCGTCACGTTATCTCCTACGCTGCTCCTGTCGGTTCGCTATGGTTTCGCACGCTGGTATCAACTGCGCAAGACACGCAGTTACGGGTTCGATCAGCGCGAACTAGGCTTTCCGGCAGCATTGGTGAGCCAGTTCCAGATTCCCGTATTTCCCAACGCCACGGTGGAGCAGTATGCGGCGCTCGCGGGGCAGAGCTATTTGAACAACGGCAACGATACACACACCCTCATCGCCGCTGTCACCAAGACGAAAGGGAAACACACCTTCAAGTTCGGAGTGGACAATCGCTTACGGCGCATTAACTTTTTCAACCTCGGCAACGGCGGAGGCACTTATGCGTTCAACCGCGTGTTTACGCGAGGTCCCAACCCGCTCCAGTTCACCGCGGACGCCGGCAATGCCGTCGCCAGCCTCTTGCTTGGCACGCCCGCGTCGGGAAGCGTACCGTTGGCGGCGGGCGTTTCGCTCCAGAACTACTACTCCAGTGGATACATCCAAGACGACATCCGGCTGACCAGCAAGCTTACGATGAATGCCGGTCTGCGCTATGAGACCGAGTCGCCTTATACAGAGAGACGGAACCAAATCAACTGGTTCGATGTGGACTATCCTTCTCCGGTGCGGAACAGCGCTTTCCCGAATCTGAGAGGCGCGCTGCGCTTTGCCGGAGTGGATGGAGCGTCGCGGTATGTTTCAGACTGGGACCGGAACAACTTCGCGCCGCGCCTGGGCTTTGCTTACTCGTTAGACTCGCGCAGCGTGTTGCGCTTCGGCGGCGGGCTCTTCTATTCCCCGGTGGAGGCGAGCAACAACGCTGTGGGTTATACGCCGAGCAGCGGTTATAGCTCCTCGACGCCCATGGTGGCTTCCTTGGACGGCGGGCTGACGCCTTTCCGTACCCTTGCCGATCCTTACCCGGACGGGCTGGTCCAGCCCACGCGGAACAGTCTCGGTCCGGCGACCTTTTTAGGGCAAGCTCCGACCAGTTGGGACGCCCATCCGATCACGCCCACGACGTGGCAATGGAACGTCACTTTACAGCGTCAAGTATTTTCCGACTTGAGCGTCGAAGGTGCTTATGC